>Ga0160490_100103_pt1 | contig 73266 bp, 74 predicted proteins | sample DIDnMG_7_FD_108210 | JGI IMG/M metagenome (GOLD analysis project Ga0160490, IMG submission 108210) | Enriched soil microbial communities from UW Madison campus, WI, USA - DID2934_E24_Lignin MG | ecosystem: Environmental > Terrestrial > Soil > Unclassified | place: USA: Madison, Wisconsin...
AAAGAAAAACACGAAAACGAATTTTTGAAAATAGAAATGATTTAGAAAAGTAAATACTAAGAAATTATAACTAAAATTTAGGAAAAAGTGAAATATGAAATTTTACACAACGGTTTGCGGCTTGGCGATAGTGCGGGTAAAAAATGGACGGAACGTTCAGTTTTGCACGGACGTGAGCCAATGCTGTGAGCCGTTGGCTAAATTACAAAAAAAAGACAATGCTCACAGCATTGGCGGATAAAAAGTACAAAAGTTGGAATTAGCACTTAACCCCGCATTTCGCCAAACCGATGTTAGCAACAGTTAATTTAATTGTTTCAATAATTTCCACGTGTCACCATTGCCTTTTTCTATATAAACTATTCCTTTTCCTTCTTCATAGACGATTTTATTCACACAATAATTATTCGACTTGCAGGTTTCGAGATTTTCACTTTCTTTATTTTCGAAAATATATTGTTTTCCTTTAACTCCCGAAAGAGAAAATTTTTCCTTAAAGGGGTATATTGATAATATTAACTCATTATCAAATTCTGTTTTCAAGTATGATATATCAACTGAAAAATTAATGTTTTGAACTTTGAGTTTATTCTTTTCGTAATTTGGATAAGTTGAATATTTTTTTTCAAAGTCTCTGCTAGTTGAAATCGTGTCTGATTTTACTATTTTTTTTCTCCACCAATAATCAAAATTTGGCTCAAATCCATTCGGGTAATTTTTATAAATTCGTACAGTATCAACATTCCCAATGTTACTTTCATAAAGATATTGTTGTTTGTTCTTATAGATTATATTGCTCTTTTCTTCCTTAGTCACTATAACTCTCTTATAATAGCAAGATTGCAATGTTAAAATCGTAATAAATATTAATATTTTTCGTGAGTTCATTAATTGTTGCTAACGAGCAAGGTATTTGCGAAAACGGGAATTAAAAAACGAAAAGTTTGATATTCCCGAACAAAGTAAAATGCTCATTTGTTTTGATAAATTTATAAAATAAATTGAAACAAAAGCATTTTGCGCAAGAAATAAAAATGGTTCAAAGTATCACTTCAACCCGTTTTTTGCAAAAGCCATGTTGTGTGAAGTTTTTTATTGCCATAAAAATAAAAGAATCTAAATTTTCGGAATAAGTTTTTAGAAGCAAAAACGTTTGAAATTCAAGTTCGAAAAATAGACTGATTTTTCGGATTATGAAACTTTTGAAACACAATTTTAGAAGACTGAAAATAGGAGAAAATTGTTTAACAAATTAGGGAAATAAAACATCGAATAATGAATAGAAAAAAGAGAAAAACACGAAAACTAATTTTTGAAAATCGATATGATTTAGAAAAGCAAAAACAAAGAAATTATAAATAAGTAAATCGGAAAAGGTAAAATATTAAATTTTACACAACGGAAAAAGTATTGGCGAAGTGCGGGAATTCAAAGAACTGAAAGTTCAAGAATTCGTAAACGTAGCCGATGCTTTTTCAATGGAACTAAATTAAAGAAAAAATGTGGAATTGAAAAGCAGCGGCGGATAAATTTTACAAAAAGATCAACTTAGGACTTCACCCCGCATTTTGCCAATACTATGTTATATGCAGTGCTTTATGTTCCGTCAGTTTCTAAAAATGCAGGAGTAGGTGTGGGAAATTTATTCTTTTTTTAGGGGTGGGCAAAAAGAGGGCAGGGAAAAGCTCTTTTGCAAACTTTACTTCTGATGCTGGTGGAGAAGTTTGCAAATGTGCTTTTTCTTAAGCGGTGGGTGTTTTTGCCTTGTTTCTAAATGTTTTCGGTAGAATACTGAACTACGGCGATAACTTTCTAATTGTTGATGTTAAAGTAATAAAGTATCTCTTTAATTTTCTAAGCTCCTATGCAAAAATACTTAACTTCTGTGGTAGTTTTCTAAATGCTTATGTTAAAATACTAAAGTGTTGTGCCAGTTTTCTAAAATATGGAGTAAGAATACTAAACTCCGATAATGGTTTTCTAAAATAGGGTGGCAGAATACTGTTTTTTGTTAATATTTATTTTTAAATGAAAAGAGTTGCCCTCAAAATCAAGACAACTCTTTTCATTTTTATTTTAAAGTTCTGTTAGGAAACTCTATTTGTGAATTTTATTCCGCTGACTTGTTTGTATTGTGGGGAGGTTGCTCCGAAAATGGATTTTACATAATTCTTTACGTCCATTGCAATATCTACTAATCCAGAATCTTTTGAGTAGAGTAGGTTATCTCTTGAGATTCTTGCATTACTGTACGCTACTTCTGCATTAATGACATTGGTGTTGGCGGTTTGCAAACCATCTCTAAATGTTGTAAGTGAAGTAATGCTTAAATCTGTTTCGTTTGGAGTGTAAGACGGGACGGAGGAAACCAAATCTATCAACGAAGAAAAGTTTTCTGTAAGACTGTCGTAACTCTGACGGGATACGGAAATGGTGTTGGAGGGAGGGGTTCCGTTTTCGGGTGTTTGGTTTTCTGTAATTGCTTTTGCTCTTTTGCCTTGAAGCTTGTTATTGATAGTTTTGGCATCTGCAAGAGTTTGGTCTGTTGCATCTGTGACGGAAAGTGCATTGTAAATTTTCGTCGCTAATGGTTTTAGTGGTTCAAATGCTAATTGGCGGTCGCCTGTAACGGTATCAAACGCATTTTTTGAGGTGGTTACATTGGAAAGTTCTGTTTGTGCGTTTGTAAGTAAAGTATTTAATGATGCTAATTGTAATGCTGCTTTAGATGGATTGTAGGTTGTTCCGTAGGCAGTACAATACGCAATTAAGTCTTGAAAGTTTGCGACATTTTTAGCGTGTCCTACTTCTGATAGTGATGACATAATATTGTGTTTATGGTTTATGTTTTATGAAAAAAAACAGTACAGAATATGACATCTGTACTGTTCTATAATGTATTTATATATTATTATGAATTTATTTTTTAATAATTTTGATGGATTCTGAGGTTCCATTTATCAAAACCGCTTTTAATATATAATTTCCTGGTAGCAGTTTTGAAACATTAACTTGTCCCTTATCGGATTTAAGATTTTTTAAAACTAGCTTTCCTGTTATATCGTAAACCGAAATTTCTTTGATTTCTTGAGGTTTAGAAATAAATAGAACATCTTTAACAGGGTTTGGATAAACTTGTAGTTTTTCTGATTTTGTTTCAATCGTGCTCAAACTTTCACAAGTTACAGCAATAACGAAGTCTCCATGAATTTCAAAAGGGTAATAAGGCGTATATCCATCTACTACGATAATATAGGTGGATGTCCCATCTGATAAAAATGTTAGTTTTGAGGCGCCGTCCCCACAACCATCATTGTCTGATACGATACCCTCTTTAAGTCCACAATTGGTATAAACTGCTAAAAAAGTGTTATAAGAAGATCCACAAAGAGAAACTGTCACAAGCTCCGGAGTTCCGTTTCCAGTATAACTATAAAATACATCACCTGACAGACCACCAATTTGATTAGTTGAATTTACAGTTGTTCCTGTTAACGTTTCTCCACAAGAAATTGGGATGGCATTTTCACATAGATCATTTGATGGTGGTTGAGTAATTACACTTGGTGTAGAAACACAAATATCAAAACTAACACTTCTCTCTGCATAAAAAGAGTAAGCTCTCACATAATATTTTTCCCCAACCGTTAATCCAGAAACAGTTTTACTATCCCAATCTGAACATAAAATGGCAGTTAGATTATCGCAACTTCCTTTTAGTACCTGAAAATATGTATCTATCCCCTCTCCTTCTTTATTTGAAATCGAAATAGTATGTGCCGTTGCAGTTGCAACAAATGAGAACCAAATATCATCGTCTGCTTCACCATAACAAGGACTTTCCACGCCAGAAGGAGTTGCTCCTTCAGTTGTGGCCGATACTTGGTTGGTACAAGACTCAGTAGAACTTACCGTTAAGTTAATCGCTCCAGAACAATCATCGTTTACTAACTGTGCTTTTGCAGAAAAAAACATAAAGAAGCAAGACATTATTGTTGCTAGTTTCAAAGTAAAGTTTTTTTTCATAATACTATAATATTTTTGGTTTTAATTATTTCTTCCAAAAATATCTATATAATGAAATCGATTGTAATTAAACTGAATGAACTATAGTTTTCAAGGAATGAACTTTATTATTTTAGGAATGAATTTTAAATAATACTACGAAAAATATTTTTTTATGGGTAATCACCTGCTAAAAATTTAAGAAAATCATCTTTTCTCGCCGCACTTATGATTGCGTGGAAATTTTCTCCTTCAGGATTGTCTATAGTAAGAATCAATCTGCTATTATGATATTTACTTACGTTTTGAATTGAATTAATGTTTACTATTAAATTTCTCGAAATTCGGAAAAACTGTTCCAAATCCAATTCAGTTTCAGTCTGATTGAGATTTTGGTAAGTTGTGAAATGTTTTTTGCCTGCGAAGGAAACCAACATTATATATTTGTCTTCACTAATGAAATATGCAACATCTTTAGTTTCTATAAAAGAATAATGGTCACCAGAACTTGTTAAAATGCGCTTTTTCATTTTGTTTCTGACAAATTCACTTTCTAATTTTTCATAAATTTGATGCGTGTTTTTTGTTCTATTTCCAATTTTATCGAATTTGTTTAATGCTTTTTCTACAGAGATTTCGGCGATTGGTTTTAGAATATAATCTACACTGTTTACTTCAAAGGCTTGGATAGCAAAATCATTATATGCTGTAGTGAAAATTATCGGTATATCAATTTGAACTTGATTGAAAATTTCAAAGCAATTACCGTCAACCAATTCGATATCCATAAAAATGATTTTGGTGTCTTTGTCTTGCTTAAAGAAAGAGACAGTCTGTTCAATGGATTCCGAAATGAAAGAAAGTTCATATTCTGGTCGTAATTGAGTGATTATTTTTTTCAATGACTCTAGAGCGAAATACTCATTTTCTATAATAGCATATTTAGTTTTCATATGTATGGAATTTTTGCAATAAAAACCGAGCCATTATCCTCTATCAAAAAATCTGCTCCATAAATTTTGTATTGCTCAGAAATGTAATGTAACCCAATTCCGCTGCTCGATTCACTCTCTTTTTTATGAATTGGATTGGAAACAGATACAAACTCTTTCTCTACACTTATGCTTATTATCATTGGATAGAGTGTAGAAATGATGTTGTGTTTCGTAACATTTTCTATAAGTAACTGTAAGGTGTAAGGAATTATTTTTTCGTTTTTCACAAGTTCTCTTCCGGTAAACTCTACACTGAACTGATTGTGAAAACGCATTTCCAACACCGAAACATAAGCATCTAAAAACTCAAATTCTTCTTTTAATTTTATGGTTCGTTTATTCTGCTTTTCCATAATATATCGATACATTGAAGAAAGTGCCAAAATAAATTCCTTGGATTTTTCTACATCAATGGAAACCAAAGCGTATAAAATATTAAGCGAATTAAACAAAAAATGCGGATTGATTTGCGCTTTCAAAGCGTCGTACTGATATTGTAACACTTTTCTTTTTTCAAAGGCGATTTTTTGAAGAAATCTTTTGGTACTTGTAATATAGTAAATCGTTTCAATTCCGAAAAATATCAGAACATTATTAAGTACAGTCCCAACAAAATCGACTTTAATTTCAGGAATAATCATCTTCCCAAAAAACAAAAACAACCAATTAACAATAACCAGTATACAAAACGAAATCAGAAAATCCAAAACTAATTTCAGCGCAAAATTTTTGGTGAAATTTTTTTTTCGGAAACCGTAAAAAATGGTAAAATAGTTTAGCAAAGCTATAACCAAAATAGGTACAAAATTATAAACAGTGCTCTGAAAGAAACTTGCCCAAGTTTCATATGGAATTGCTGTATCATATTTCAACAGATTGTAAAATAATTGAAATGGAACACAATATAGTAAAGTAATAGATAGCAAAAAAAATATTTTTTTTGCTATTAATAACCAAGTATTGAAATGAAATGGATTTCTTAAAAATTTCATAATTGCAAATTTAATGAATTCAAAATGACAGGAATGGAAAAATCTTCACATTTGTAAAATGTGAAGTTACTTTAGCTTTGGCATTTTGCAAATGTGCAGATAAACGTTGGCAAGAAAGGTGTTGGAAAAAGAATAATTTTTGGTTGGAAGTTTAAAGTTTTATGCGGCTTGTTTATAAGCTCTATTTTTGAGAAATTTCGATTTTTTGAACCGTTTTGGGAGTATTGCATATAACGTCCTGCGGCTTGGCGCAGGAGCGGAAAAGAAAATACAAAAGTTCAATTCAGCACTTCCGCAAGCAAAACCGCTTGATGTTACTAAATTAATAAAAAAAAGTATAAATCAAGCGGTTTTTGCGAGGAAAAAGTACAAATGTTCAGTATTTATTCTCCAGCCGCTCTTGAGCCAAACCGTTGTTGTACGCAGTTTTATTTTAAATTTACTTCATAATTTAGATTCCAAAAAAATGATTTATCTCGTTTTGGCGCGATTACTTCAAATGTCTCCACAAAGTCTTTGCTTTCAATTTTATATTTCCAACCATCTTCAATTTTTAGTTTACCTTTTAATTTTGGAAATAATTTTTGGGTTATACTATCTGTAATAATTTCTTTGGTTGAATTATTTATGTCTGAATCAATTGTCCAATTACCAGAAAATGTAAATATTTGTTTGTTCTTGTTGATTGAAGAAAAATGAACGATTCCATTTACAGAATTATTTTCATCAAAATTGATTTGCAAATTATCGTCCATTGATAAACAATCTGAAATTGTTTCAAAGTAATCTTGATATTCTAAGTTTGGGTCTCCTCTAAATGAAAAATTTGAGTTTTTTAAAGAATCTGTTTTCTCTCCAATTATTTTTAGAGGTTTTCCTCTATAGTTTAGACTTAATGACTCATATTTCTTATTAATAACAAAATTCTTTTTAGTTATTATAGAATCAAGAACTTTATCATTCTGGTTTAATCTATTAGTTTGACTTTCATTTTGTTTGCATGAAAAAAATAGAAGAAAAAGAATCAGATAATGAATTTTCATTTTGGTGATTGGTTTGGGAAAATTGCGTACAACGTCCCGCGGCTTGGCGCAGGAGCGGAAAAGAAAGTACAAAAGTTCAATCTAGCACAGCTGCAAGCAAAACCGCTTGATGTTGCTAAATTAATAAAAAAAAGCATATATCAAGCGGTTTTTGCGACGAAAAAAGTACAAAAGTTGAGTTTAGCACTTAAACCGCTCTTGCGCCAAACCGTTGTTAGCTGTAGGTTTTTTTTTACTCATTCAGTTTATCTTTTGTCCAAATTATTACAATTCCATTTTTAGCATTTTGACCGTGATATTCTTCACTTTGTGGTGATTCAGAAAAATAAATGTAAGCGATTTCGTTTTTATTTAGCGTTTTAATTGTCCTACTTGTTTCAGTGTGTTGAATTTTTATTCTGTTTACATATAAAACAGGATCTTTTGCATCTGTGAAAATATGTTGAGAATATCCATTGTATTTGTCATTAAACTTTGGTTTGATTTTTTGTAATTTGTCTTCTAATACTTTCTGTGATAATTCAGTAGCATATTGAATTATAATTACATCTTTTCTTTGATGGGATATTTTTCCCTCATTCTTTAAGACTGTAATTTCCGAAATTTTATTGTTGCTTATCTTATTCAATTCTTCGTCAAGTTTTAACGAGTCCGAATGATTAAAAGCTATTCCATTAATTACAAATAAAGATTCATCATCAGCTTTTAATTGTTCTATTAGATTTAGTCTTTTTAGGTCTTGAGCATTTAAATTAAGTCCGAAAAAACAGAAAATAAATATTTGTATTTTAATTAGAAGATTCATTGGAGGTGCGTTCGGTAAGACTTACAGCTAACGGAAAAAGTATTAGCGAAGTGCGGGAATTCGGAGAACTGGAAGTTCAAGAATTCGTAAACGTAGCCGATGCTTTTTCAATGGAACTAAATTAATAAAAAAATGTGGAATTGAAAAGCAGCGGCGGAAAAAAAGTAGAGTAGTTCAACTTAGAACTTCAACCCGCATTTTGCCAATACAATGTTAGCTGTAGTTTTTTATTTTCCGTGAGTTATTTTTAGAATTTGACAATTTCGTTTGTCAATAATAATTAAAAAGGTTCCTCCTTTTTTATTTTTTTCTAAAGTTCCATTAACAACATAATGATTCTCAAAGTTATTTATTTCATAAGGTTTTTGATTTTCAATATTATTATTTCCATAAATATCGAAAAGTATTGGTTCAATGATTTTCATTAAAATATCCTGATTCTTAATAATGATATTTTCAGAATTTATAATGTTATGTAATTTATTATTTGCAATTACTTCTCTTAATTGATATTCAGCATTCTCTTTACCTAAAATTGATCTTTTTGAAACTTCTTGACCAAAACTAAAATTTAAAAATGATCCCGAAAGAAATAAAATGCTTAAAAATATTTTGTATTTCATACTAATAAATTTGATTTTATGTAGCAACATGAGAAAAATTACAGCTAACGGAAAACGGCTTAGCGATAGTGCGGGATAAATTGAACAGAAAGTTCAATTTAGCACCGACGGAGCCAATGCGGTTTCCGTGTTTGTAAATTTAAGGAAAAAACAAATGCGAAACCGCATTTGGCGTGTAAAAAATACAAATGTTGAGTTTAGCACTTCACCCCGCATTTCGCCAAATCGATGTTATGTGTAGTTTATTTTTTTATTAAACCGCTTTGTTTCAAGTTTTCTTTCGAAAGGCTTGGATATAAATCATCTTCAGTGAATGGTTTTTCATCTTTACCAATTCCAAAAAAGTAATATGTTGAGTCGCTAACTTTTTGATAAAAAAATTCGTTGCCTTTGGGTAAGTCTATAAATGAAGAAAACTCGTCGTATTCTTTTAGGTAATTAAGAGAATCTGGATAAGTTTGATTTTGTGTTTTGTAATACTCTATAAATATAAAAGTCTTGTTTAGATTATTCTTAGTGAAAACATTCCAATTTTCGTAAGAACTTTCAGTTTTAAATCCAAAATAAAATAATCCAGAATATAAAATAATTGTAAATAAAATCCCTAATATTCCTAATATTTTAAGAAGATTGGACTTTTTTGTGAATCCAAAAATTATAGAAATTATTCCAAATAACAAACCAAGTAGTGGAATAAATGATAAAAACGCAATTATATAGTCAGATAGATTTAAATCTTTTTTATCAGTCATTTTTGATATAAAATTACACATAACTCTCAAATATACGAAATAAATTAAGTTATGCAAAAGTTATTATAATTCCGTTAATATATTCAATATCAGGTATTTATATATAAATGTTGTTTTCGTTTTTTGTGTTGCTTATTGTTCGTATTTTAAATATATATAATTTCTATATTTAAAATACGAAATAAATAGTTTTGGATTATGTTTGTTAAATATATCATAAATTTCTAAAGTTTGCATGTTGTGTTGCAGTGAAAAAATCTCTAAATATTTGATGGATTTCTGTTCTTATTTCTGTTTCTTTAATTCCTAAAAGTGTATAAATATTGATGAAATTTATAGTAGTTTCTTGCAATATTTTTATGCAAAATAGATGAACTTCATGCTGGATTTTTTCAAAATTAGCTTGTTTTTCTTTAGTTAAGTTTTCAATCGTATTAGCATATTCTAAAATTTTTATTGTTTGTTTTTCTATTATATTAAGAAATGATTTTATACAAATTTTGGAATTTAGTTCACTTGCTTTTAGGAAGAAATGTTCTGCTAATCCTAAGTAATTTACAATTAAAGTTAAATCGGCAAATATTCTGAACGGAATTCTATCGATTGCATCATCAGTATAAAATACATCGTATTCAAAAGTGAAATTTTCATTTACAATCACATCTTCAAGTAGAAATGAATAAGTATTGGTCGCTCTCATTCCCATCGAATTCCAGTTTTTTATAATTTTTACTTGATCTTTTGGAATGATAAAAGATTTAATAGTGTGCGATTTATTATCATTGATTTCATCTATTATTTCAGCATTTAGTGTAAAATGCGTTAAATGAGGTGCTCCAGTTGCGTAATGCCATAAACCGTTTATTTTATATGATTTATCCATTTTTTTTGCTGTTCCACCAATCATTCCGCTTCCACCAAGACAAACATTTTTGATATTAAATATTTTTTCTGCAACGGAAGGTTTTAGGTTACGTGAAAAATAATTTGCTCCAGAACATAATGTTATCATCCAGCCTAAACTACCGTCTATTTTAGCTAAATTTTTTAGGACAATTAAACCTTCAGAAAAACGCAAGCCTAATCCATTGTATTGCTTAGGAACCCAAATCTGAAATAATTTTTGATGATGAATTTCTTGCATAATTTCAGGAGAAATTTCCTCAGCATTTAATAGCGAATTCTTGTATTTGTCTATATTAAGCATGTTCTTCTTGTTTTAGAATATTTCTCCAGTTTATGTAGCCAGAAATAGCAACAATAAATAAAAATGTGGTTAACAAAGCATAAAGATATAAGTCTTTATGAATCATTAAAGGAATAGAAATCAGGTTGCTGATGTTTAATAATACCCAATTTTCTATTTTGCGTTTCGCCATTAACCACATACCAGCCCAAGCGAATGCACTGACAAGTGAATCCCAAATCGGAACATCGGAATTGGTGAAATGCGTTAAAAATGAATAGAAAAAGATAAATGTACCAAGAACAATTAGTACTGTAATTATTTTCTCTTTCTGATTAGAGTAGGAGATAGGTGATTCTTGTTTTTGCTTACCAAATTTCCAAAAAATCCAACCATAAATACTCATTACTAAATAATAAAGACTTAAGGTAAATTCTGCATAAAGTTTTGCTTCGAACATCACAAAAAGTGTGAGGATTATTCCTGCAATACCAAAAAGATAGTTATGAATATTGTTCATACGAGCCAAAAGAACTTGGCAAACCGAAAAACCAACTCCAAGCCATTCTAGCCAAGTGGTTTGATTAATAATTTCCTGCATCATATAATTTTAATTAAATGATGAGATGATAAAAACAATCCCTACGCTGGTATTATCCAGATCAGGTGTAGAACATAGTTCTTGGGTATCATCTCAGCCCGAAATTTCTAACGAGCACCCCATTGATGCGTCAAAATTCTGTTTTTTTTTTGAATTAATAAAATAATAATTAAAAAATCTGTTGATAACTAAATGTATTTTTTATGTTGAAAACTTGTTGATAATTTGTATTTTTATCGCTCAAATTAATTACAAAAATGCAAAACATTCCTAGTGTTGACTTGCGTGATTTCCTATCGGATGATCCGGTACGTAAACAAAAATTTGTAAATGAAATCGGAAAAGCCTACGAAGAAATTGGTTTCGTAGCACTTAAAGGTCATTTTTTAGATGATCAATTGGTAGAAGAATTGTATTCTGAAGTAAAACAATTTTTCGAATTGCCAGTAGAAACTAAATCAAAATATGAGATTCCAGGAATTGGAGGTCAGAGAGGTTATGTTTCTTTTGGTAAAGAATCTGCTAAAGGTAGAACTAGCGGAGATTTAAAAGAATTTTGGCATTTTGGACAGTATGTAGAAAATGATCCGAAATTAGAAGCTGAATATCCAGCGAATGTGGTGGTAGAAGAATTACCAAATTTTAACCAAGTAGGTGAGAGAACTTATAAAATGCTAGAAAAAACGGGTGTTTATGTTCTTCGTGCTTTGGCAATTTATTTGGGGTTAGATGAGTTCTATTTTGATAATTTTGTAAAGAATGGTAACTCGATTCTAAGACCTATTCATTATCCGCCAATTCAAGACGAACCAAAAGATGCTGTTCGTGCTGCCGCTCATGGTGATATTAATTTAATCACTTTGTTGATGGGTGCGCAAGGTAAAGGTTTACAAGTGCAAAATCATAAAGGTGAGTGGATAGATGCAATTGCTGAGGAAGATGAATTAGTGATTAATGTAGGAGATATGTTGTCTAGACATTCGAATAATAAATTGAAATCGACAATTCATCAAGTGGTAAATCCGCCAAGAGAATTATGGGGAACTTCTCGTTATTCGATTCCGTTTTTTATGCATCCAATAAGTGAAATGAAATTAGATGTTTTAGAAAATTGTATTGATGAAAATAATCCGAAACAATTTGATGATATTACGGCTGGTGAATTTTTAACCGAACGTTTAATTGAGTTAGGATTAATTAAGAAATAAGATCAAACTTATAGTAATAAAAAAACCTGCATTTGCAGGTTTTTTTTGTTTTGTATCAATAATTAAATTAATAATCGTAAGCATTTTGTGTTTCACCACCAAAATTCCAAGCAATACCGAAACGTAAGGTATTTTCTAATGCATTGTTTGTATCAGACATCGGAATTAAATAAGAAGCATCAAAACCAAAAGAATTGTATTTAAGACCAAGACCTAAAGTTAAATGTTGACGATCTCCTTTGAATTGACTTTCGTGGAAATAACCAGCTCTTAAAAATAAAGCTTCGTTATAAGAATATTCTGCACCAATAGCATAAGTTACTTCCTGCAAAGTTTCTTTTCCTCCACCTGGAGCACTAAATGCACCAAACATTCCTTCTAGAACTCCTTTGTTTGGTCTTCTTACACCAGGAACTAAATTACCATTAGAATCGTAAACCATCGGTTGACCATCTTCTACACCGTCATATTCTGGTGTAGGAACTAATAATTTTGCAAACTCTGTAGAAACCGAAACTTTGTTGTATTCGTCGAATTTAAAATCATAACCAACTCCTAAACGTAAATTAGTTGGTAAATAAGATGCATTATCTTCGTTGTTAGAATAATCTAATTTTGGACCGATATTAGAAATTTGGAAACCTGCACGTAATTTACCATCGAAATTATTGGTACTCATTGTTTCTGATTCGTAAAAACCAGCTACATCAACCGCAAATGAATTTGCTGGTTGTACAGTTCCGTCACTTACGTTGTTAAATAAATCTGAACGAATGAATCTACCAGTAACAGCCATAGAGAAGTTATCTGTCATACGTAAACCATAGGCTAAATCGAATGAGAATTCATTTGGTTTAGCAATTCCAGTATCGACGATATCTGTACCAATTAATTGATTCATTTGGATATCACCCATTTTGAAATAATACAAACTAGCCGATAATGTACTACGTTCATCTTGACCTAAAAAAGTAAAGAAAGTTGCATTTAATAAAAAGACATCATCCGTTAAAGAACTCATATAAGGTGTATAGGTTAATGCTACACCAGAATAATCTTTACTAAAAGCATATTTTGCGGCATTCCAATATTGTGAATGATTATCTGCAGAAGTTGCAACCCCTTGATCACCTAAACCACCAGCTCTTGCATCAGGAGAGATTCTAAGAAATGGAGCTCCAGTAAGAATCGGATTATTCACATCCTGAGCATAGGTAACTCCAGCCAATAAAATCATTAAACTCGTTGTAAACTTTTTCATTATTTAAATTTTGTTTCCTCTATTTGTTATTTTAAAATCACTAATTTTTCTACGCCTTGGGCTGTTCCTTTACAGGTTTCACCGTTAACGCCTTTAACATTTACTTTGTAAATATAAACACCTTTTCCAATTTTATCACCAAAATCATCTAAACCATCCCAAGGAATTGCATATTTATTTGTTCTGTATCCTTCTCTAAATGGTTCTGATGTGACATATTGTTTGATGGATTTTACTAATTTTCCTGATACTGTAAATATTTGTACTAAAACTTCTAATTCACTATCACAATTGTGTTCAAAATGAAAATAAGTGCTGTTTGTAAATGGATTAGGCCAATTTAATAATTTATCGATATGCAATTGACTGTTACCATTTTCCATAACTACGAAATCTAACGAAGCCGAGTTAGAATTATTGTTTATATCCCAAAACTTTAACGTTACAGTATGTTGTCCTAATTCTAAATTTTTTAATTGATAAACAACTTGTCCTTTTTGGTAATCTTTGAAATTTTTATTGATACATGGATTGTTGTCTCCACTTTCATAATATTCATTAAGAACATAAGAATCTTGTATGTTACCATCCATTGTAGCGACAATATCATGTCCGATAGAAGCACCAGAAGAATTAATTCCCATATTGTCTGTTAAACAACCAACCAGATAAGGATCACGATCTGTAATTCCACCATTAGCAAAATTTAAATTATTCATGTATAATTTTCCTTGCGGAATTTCACCATCATTTAAGTTTGCTTCGTTAAGTCCACCCACATTTACACGACTTACATTTACTGCATCTGTTTGTTCATTATGAGCATACAAAACAAATTTACGTTCTCCAACTTCGTAATTAATGTCTTTTGGAATGTAATATTCCATCACAAATTTACCATTTGTTACTTTTGAGTTTCCTTTGAATAATACTGCAGATTCTTCTTTAAAAGTTTGCCCAGGCCAAACACGTAAAAAGCTAGATGTTATTTCCTTTTCATAAATTATATTGGTAACAGTTCCATTAAAATTGGTATTTACTTGTCCATTAGCATTGAGAACTTCACCTTCTATAGTAATAAAATCTAAAGCTTTTAATTGATTAGTTTCTGATGGATAAACGGCGCCATTTGCTTTGATAGAATTTACTCTAATATCAAACTGCGGGCGAGCCAAAGCAACCATAGGATCACCAATTATAGTAACTTCTTTGTGGTCTGCATTAGTTCCATATACTTGTTTACTAATTCTTAATGCATCACCAATTGGTACATTTTGATGAGCAGATTCTTTGAACATTTGAGATAGAATAATTCCATTCATTTTTTCACCATAAATAATTCCAATAGGACGATTAGTTGTTAACATTACTAATGCTCCACCATTTGCATTTTTCACCATCTCTTCACCAGCAGAATTGTATTGTGGTAAATCCCAAACGGTAAAATCACAGGTAACGGTAGAAACGATAGGTAAACGACTATAAACAGCATTGAAGTTACTTAGATTACTTAAATCTTCAAAAGTTAGTAAACGTTCTTGTGCCCAACTGCTTGGACCACCATGACCGAAATATGAAATGTAATTTGCACCTAATTCAAATCCATTTATAATACCTTGATTAATGGTTGGATACCTTAAACCTGCAGAAGTGTTTTCTGGCACAGTTCCATCAACATATAATTTTTTTACACTATAATATTGATTATTGGTTTGATTGAATACCGTGTTGTATTGTTCGTCAATTAATGGATTATTTATGTCTTTCTCACCTGTTTCTTCATCATCTAAGACCGAAATCACTTTCAGTCGCCAATCTCCAAAAGATGTTCCTTTACCAGAAATTGGTTGATAATAAGAAATGGTTTTATTAATCATAACTCTTGCTTCTGCAATGTTTTGCGCTGGCATTCGTCCAATAGATAACAAAAGATTATAAGGGTTATAATTTTCATAATCGGTTGTGATGTCATTAGAACCATCAGAAACAACATTTACATTATTTCCAATTAAGGTGAAAATATCGTCAGTAGAATAAGTCGAATTTAATGCACTTGAATTTAAACTAAGAAATGAAGGAATTAGATCTTTTGCAATTGTAATTCTATTTTTAGGATCGTAAGTCGATCGACCTAACAATAAAACGTATTGTAAATTTGGATTACCATTATCTTTTAAATGTTTTAGATAATCTCTAATGGCAAAAGCATCTTTAGAACCCGAAGAAAAATCATTGTAAATTTGTTTAGCCGTAACAACTGCAACTTTTATTTGGTCGTTTTCTTCTCTAAATTGTGCCCAACGCTGTGCTTCTGTTAAAAACTCATCAGAAGTTACCACAACAGCAGTTACACCTTGTGTACTTCTAATGTCTTGATTCATTACTTTTTCTACAAACTCAGCATCTGTAAATAAATGTTCTTCTCTAAAGGCTACAAATTCATTCTGAAATTGTGTTGATGGATTTCTGAATTTATTATTATTGATTTGAGTTGCATTCGTTAAGTCAGAAACATTCCAAATCGTTGCATTTCCATTAAAACTAAAAGAATTTACTGGATCTAAAGTTTCTAAAAATCGAAAATTAAACTGCTCATTTCCGTAAGTTAAATTAGCTTTGTAAGCAATAGATATTTTATCTAAAAAAGCTAATCCAGAAGGATTGGCTGCATTGTTATAAGTTAGGTTTACTGCAAAATCATTGGTTGGATTGACTGTGAAAATTTTTTGTTGATAACTAAATGCATTATCACCAAAGCTTGTTAAATTATCATTTATATTAGCCGCAGAAACTTGAATATTTGTATTTAACGCATTTTTACCAACTGCACTTACTCGTAGAACAGCATTTGATCCACTAATTGGTTGATGAAGTTTTAAATTAAAACTCTGTGTCGGATTATTATAAAACGGATGACTAACCCATTGTCTTCCCATTTCGTTGATGTTTAGAGAATCTTTTTCGAAAAAAACATAATCATCAAAACTTGAAAATGTTTTTGTAGCAGGTTCATCTATCGTATTTTGGGTAACTCTTTTTCCTTTTTGTCCACCAAATGTAATGTAATAATAAGCGTAATCATCAAACTGATTAAATCGATGCGTTAAATTATCTAAGGTCGTACTATTTGTTCTATGTAAATTATGCGGACCTTGTGCATAAAATATTAGATAATCATTGGCATCAAAAGAGCCATCTTCTTCACCAACTACTTGAATCGCATTTTCTTGCAAATCACCGTATCTAAAATCTCCAGTATTAGCTGCTAATTGCGCGCCTCCATTACCATAAATTTTTAAAGTTGTTAAATCATAACCATTTGTAGGTATTCCGTTTCGTTGGAAAAAAGCTCTGTCTAATCGATAAACTCCAGTTTTCGGAACTCTAATTTTATACCAATCTCCAGATTTTAAAACACTTGTCGTTACAGATTTTTTGTAGTTTTTATTTTGTGTTGATGCAACTTTTTCTAACGTAAAACCTTCAATACGATAATATTGATTTTTTTCTCTGTAAAATGGATAAATCTGAATAGAATGCTCAATTGTTCCATTTCTTTCGGTATGATTTTGTACAAATTCTATATTTTCAGGAAAATAATCAACATTAGAAATTTCACTAGAATTCAAGATTTTTTTCTCTACTTGATTGATTTTATATTGAAAAGTACTAGAATTTTGTTCAGAAAAATTAAAATATGGACGATTAGAATTTCCTACAAAAAAATATTTTTCTTGATCAAATTTTGCAACCTTAACGCTTTTGCCATTAAATAACTTAACTTCTTGTGATCCATTCCAATTAAGATCAAAGCGTTGTGCATGTGCATTAAAAGATAAACAAAGTATTAAAAATAATAAATATAGCTTCCTCATTCCTCAAAAACGAAATTTCTTCAAATATATTTTCATTCTGTAAAATAAAAAATAAAACCTTGCGTTAAACTATTGCAATTTTGAATTGTTTATTTCAATTGAATTGATTTTATTTGCATAATATTTTTATAATTTTAGAACCGATAAGTATTCTATGAAAATGAATAAAGGTAGAATTTTTACAATATTACTTACTGCAGCTTCTCTAACAGCATTTGTTGGATGTAGCAGTGGTACTGGTGGTAAGAAAAAGGGCGGTGGAACCAAAAATTTCACTAGTACAAGTGGTTTCAAACAAAATGACCAAAGAGGTTGGTTTTTTAGTGGAAACAAAAATAAGCCTAATGTAAAACCATGGCAAAATATGGTGTTTATAGAAGGTGGAACTTTTACGATGGGATTAGTGAAAGATGATGTGATGCATGATTGGAACAATTCTCCTCGTCGTATGCAAGTAAGTTCATTCTTTATAGGAGAAACAGAGGTTACAAATTATGAATACCGAGAATATTTAACTTGGTTAAAAGTTGTTTTCCCAACAGAAGATCCTGCATATAAAGATATCTATGATGGAGCTTTACCAGATCCTGCAGTTTTTAGTAACAAGCTTTCTGCTGATAGTTTTTCTACAGAAAATTATTTATTCTCACCAGAGTTTAGTTATTACCCAGTTGTAGGGATTACTTGGTTACAAGCTAATAACTATTGTGATTGGTTAACAGACCGTGCAAACGAAGCAGAGTTAATGAAAAAAGGTATTTTAAGTAAAGATTTTTATCAGAACGAAGAATACAACGTTAAGTCTAAAACGTTTAATGCAGAACAGTATAAAAACAACAATACAAACGTTCAAGAAGCAATTGATACAACGAAATTAGAAAAGCAGAACAGAATTAGAACAACGAATACACGTATCTTGAATGCGAATCGTGCAACACGTTCTTTAGAAGTTCAGGCATTTCGTTTACCAACAGAATCAGAATGGGAATATGCAGCTTTGGCTTTACCAGAAAATCGTGAGTACAATGAGTACAAAGGAAAACAAGTTGCTCAGAATGATTTAAGAGGAACTAAAGGTAAAACGAGAGGTCAATATTTAGATAACTTCAAAGTTGGTCGTGGAGATTACTCTGGTATTGGAGGTTATGGTAATGATGGATCTGCAATTACAAATGACGTTAGAAAATACCAATCAAATGATTTTGGATTATTTGGTATGTATGGTAACGTAGCAGAATGGACTGCAGATGTTTATCGTCCAATTATTGATGATGAAGCAAATGATTTCAATTATTTCCGTGGAAATATTTTCAAAACTAACATCGATGAGCAAGGTGGAGGTTTTGCAAAATATGGTGAAGACGAAATCGAATACGATACATTAAACAATGGTAAATTAGTTTATAGAGGTTTACCAGGAAGTTATAAAAAAGAAGTAGAATACGATTATACAAATTACCGTGATGGTGATGCAATGTCTTCATTAGATACAAGAGTTACTGCAGAAACAGTTGCTAATACAGAGGATATGTACAATGCACCAACTCGTAAATTTACGGTTGATGAAAAAGGTCGTGTTGTATTAGAAAAAGATACAAAAACAAGAACAACAGATATTAGTGATGAGGTTCGTGTTGTAAAAGGAGGTTCTTGGAAAGATCCAATCTATTGGTTAGATCCAGGACAAAGAAGATACTTACATCAAGCTGAAGCTACTAGTTGGATTGGTTTCAGATTGGCACAAGATTATAAAGGTTCTTTTGAATCTAAAAAATCTAAAAGAGGTTCTAAATAATCCAAAAAAATATTTTATAAAAACTCGAGCTTAGGTTCGAGTTTTTTTTATTTTTATCACATGAAAACAGGAGAATTATTACAGCTATTTTTACAACATAAAATTGTTACAACAGATACAAGATCTATCCCTAATAACGCATTGTTTTTTGCACTAAAAGGTGATAAGTTTAATGGTAATTTATTTGCTAAAGATGCTTTAGAAAAAGGAGCAGCTTACGCAATAGTTGATGAAAATGTAGGTGATGATCCAAGGTTAATTTTGGTAGAAAATGTTCTAGAGACATTACAAGATTTGGCTCGTGCTTATCGTTTATCACTCAATATTCCGTTTATTGGTTTAACAGGTAGTAACGGTAAAACGACAAGTAAAGAATTAATAGCTGCTGTTCTCAAAGAAAAATTTAAAGTTCATTTTACATTTGGTAATCTGAACAATCACATTGGTGTTCCTCTGACGATTTTATCTATTCCAGTTCAAACCCAAATTGCAGTGATAGAAATGGGTGCAAATCATCAAAAAGAAATCGAATTGTTAGCCTCTATTTCTCAGCCAGATTTTGGTTATATTACCAATTTTGGTTTTGCACATTTAGAAGGATTTGGTGGTTTTGATGGTGTAGTTAAAGGTAAATCAGAATTGTATGATTTTTTGCGTAAAAATAATCGTAAAGTTGTAATTAATTTTGATGATGAATTGCAAGTCAAACAAGCGAACGGAATTCAGCAAATAACTTTTTCTAAATCAAATCAATCAGATTATCAAGTGAAATTATTAGATTCTGATAATGAATTTTTGAAAGTTGGTTTTAATGATTTAGAAGTTCAATCTAATTTAACAGGTGATTACAATTGGTCTAATTTAGCTGCAGCGATTACTTTTGGTAAAATTTTCGGATTAGAAGCTGAGCAAATAAAAAAAGGTATTGAATCTTATCAACCATCTAATCATCGTTCACAAATCATTAAAAGAGAAAATTATTCTATATTAATGGACGCTTACAATGCAAATCCGAGTAGTATGGAAGTTTCTTTGAAAAACTTTTCGCAGTTTGCGGGTAAAAAATATGTTATCTTAGGTGATATGTTTGAGCTTGGAAATGAAAGTGAAAAGAACCATCAAAAAATTGCAGATTTAGCTATTTCGTTAGGATTTGATAGAATCTTATTAATTGGCAAAAACTTTAAATCACTTGATATTCATCATTCTTCAATCATAAATTTTGAGAGTAGAGAAGAAGTGGAACATTATTTGAAAAACAATCTTATCAATGCAGATTATCTTTTAATTAAAGGTTCTCATGGCATGCGTTTAGATTTGTTAGAAAGTATTTTATGAAATTAAAAAAGAGTCTTTTTTTTGTTGGATTTTTAGGAATTATTTATTCATTTTATCAAACTGATTATTTGAATTGGAATGAAAATCAGAAACTGAAATTTGAGAATTTTAAAGCCAAAGCACCAGGTAAACTATCAAAAACTACTGGTGAAATTTATACAGAAATTAGTTGGATAAAAAGTCAAAAAGCAAATCAAGCACCAACATTTACGATTATTAATCGAATGGATCAATCCAAATCTTGGATAAATCGAAAAGATCAAGATTTATTGAATCAAAAACAATTGCAATTTGATATTTCTGAGTTGTATGCTCGTAAAATTCGAAAAGACATCAAAAATTTAAATAGTAAAAAAATTGTTGACGATAAGTCATACACAAATGCAATCAATTTGCAATATAAAGTAATGAATCAAGAACAGAGAAGGTATCAAAACATGTTAGCTGAACAACCAAATCTATTGAAAATCATTAATACAAAATATCAAGATTCACTCAAGTTATATAAAGATTTTATCAATTAATTAAATCTTTTTCCTTTATAAAAGTAGATATTCTTCTAAATTTTGGATGATTGTTAAAATAATTGATTATATTTGATTGATTTCAAAAAAATTGAATTGATTATTTATGAAAATCAATATTGATACAAACTTTGGAATGTCAAAATTCAAAGCAGCACTATTATCTAAAATAGTATTTGCTCAATACTCTTTTTAGTCAATTTATGTAGTTTGGTGTAAAGAATTCATCAAACATATCCTTTTCATTACTAAAAATCACAAAAAAAATATTTTATGCCTTTTTATCACACTTTAGGGAAGATTCCCACAAAGCGTCATACGGTATACAGAAAAGAAGACGGAAGTTTATATGCGGAAGAATTGGTTTCTACGCATGGTTTTTCTAGTACTTATTCTAACGTATATCATTGTTATCCACCAACTTTGGTGAAGCAAATTAATGAGCCGTATTCTGTAGAACCTAAAATTGCACGCTCTAAACATTTGAAACATACATCTTTGAAAGGTTTCAAAGTAAAACCAACAGAAGATTATTTAGAATCACGTGTTCCGGTTTTGGTTAATAACGATTTGCACATATCATTAGCAGCTCCTCAAAAATCGATGACAGATTATTTCTATAAGAATTCACAAGCAGATGAAGTGATTTTTATACATGAAGGTTCTGGACTATTGAAAACTGGTTATGGTCAAATTGAGTTTGAGTATGGAGATTATTTGGTTATTCCACGCGGAATTATTTACCAACTGCATTTTAATGATGAAAATAATCGCTTATTTATAGTAGAATCTTTTAGTCCGATAGAAACTCCAAGAAGATATCGTAACCATTTTGGACAGTTGATGGAACATGCACCTTTTTGCGAACGTGATATCAAAACACCACAGAATTTAGAAACAATTGATGAGCACGGTGATTTTAAAATATTGATTAAAAAAGAAGGTCTGATTTATCCTTATGTTTACGGAACTCATCCTTTTGATTTTGTTGGATGGGACGGATACCATTTTCCTTGGGCGTTTTCTATTCATAATTTCGAACCAATTACCGGTCGTATTCATCAACCGCCACCAGTTCATCAAACGTTCGAAGGTGCAGGTTTTGTAATTTGTAGTTTCGTACCAAGATTATTCGATTATCACCCAAATGCTGTTCCTGCGCCTTATAATCATAGTAATGTAGATTCTGATGAGATTTTATATTATGTTGATGGTGATTTTATGAGTAGAAAATCAGTAGAAAAAGGACAAATCACTTTGCATCCAGCAGGAATTCCTCATGGTCCACATCCCGGAACGGTAGAAAAATCTATCGGACAAAAAGAAACACATGAATTAGCTGTGATGATTGATCCTTTTAGACCATTGATGTTAACAGAAGAAGCCTTGGCATTAGAAGATCCAGATTATTATCAATCGTGGTTATATTAAGAAAGCAATCAATTTATTAAGATTAAAAATTAAACAAAAACTAAAAAAACAATAAAGATGAGTACAGAAACATTTGCAGAAAAAATTGCAAAAGCACAAGATTTTTTACCAATTAATGGAACAGATTATATAGAGTTTTATGTAGGAAATGCCAAACAAGCTGCACATTATTACAAAACCGCTTTTGGTTTTCAGTCAGTTGCTTATGCAGGTCCAGAAACGGGTGTAAGAGATCGCGCTTCTTATGTTTTACAACAAGGTAAAATAAGATTGGTTTTAACTTCTGGTTTAACTTCTGATTCACCGATTTGTGAACATGCAAAAAAACATGGTGATGGTGTAAAAGTTTTGGCACTTTGGGTTGACGATGCATTTGATGCTTACGAACAAACTACAAAGAGAGGAGCTGAGTCTTATTTAGAGCCAACTGTAATTACAGATGAATTTGGTGAAGTAAAAATGGCAGGGATTTTTACGTATGGTGAAACGGTTCATATGTTTATAGAGCGTAAAAACTACGATGGTCCATTTATGCCAGGTTACGAAAAATGGGAATCCGATTATAATCCATCTGATGTTGGTTTATTGTATGTCGATCATTGTGTAGGAAATGTTGGTTGGGATAGAATGTTACCAGTTGTACAATGGTACGAAGAAGTGATGGGATTTGTAAATATTTTATCTTTTGACGATAAACAAATCAATACAGAATATTCGGCTTTGATGAGTAAAGTGATGTCGAATGGAAATGGTTATTCTAAATTTCCAATTAATGAACCAGCCGAAGGTAAAAAGAAATCTCAGGTAGAAGAATATTTAGATTTTTACGAGGGAGAGGGTGTACAACACATTGCGGTTGCTACGAAAGACATCGTAAAAACAGTTACTGAACTGAAAGCTCGCGGAGTAGAATTTTTATCTGCGCCACCAGAAGCTTATTACGATATGATTCCTGAAAGAGTTGGTGAAATTGACGAAGATATCAAAAAATTGCAAAGCTTAGGAATTTTGGTAGATTGTGACGAAGAAGGTTATTTGTTACAAATTTTTACAAAACCAGTAGAAGATCGTCCAACTTTATTCTATGAAATCATCGAGCGTCATGGTGCACAATCTTTTGGTGCTGGAAATTTTAAGGCTTTGTTTGAGGCTTTGGAAAGAGAACAAGAAAGAAGAGGTAATTTATAATATGCAATAAATCAATAGTTTAATGAATGTTGTTTTTGTTATGATTAATGAAAATGACATTTGTTTCGTATTGAAAACTGATAATTAAAACTTAAGAAAATGAAATCCTTTATAGAATATTCTTCAAATTCTGATTTTTCAATTCATAATATTCCTTTTGGAGTTGGATTGTTTGATGAAGAATTTTTTGCTGTTTGTACAAGAATTGGTGATCAAGTAATTGATTTATCGATTTTATTCGAAGATGGTTATTTTGATAAAATCGAAGGTTTAGAATCAAATGTGTTTGAATCTTTGGCTTTAAATGAATTAATCGAATTGGGTAAACCAATTACGAATGCTGTCCGACTGAGAATTCAAGAATTATTTTTAGAAAATTCAGAAATTGCAGATAATCAAGAATTGTTAGAAGATTGCCTTTATCATTACGAAGATGTTGAAATGCTTTTGCCAATTCATATCCCAAATTATACCGATTTTTATAGTAGCATAGAACACGCGACTAATGTAGGGAAAATGTTTAGAGATCCAGCAAATGCGTTATTACCAAACTGGAAACATTTACCTGTTGGTTATCATGGTCGAGCTTCTTCGATTGTCGTTTCTGGTACAGAAATTCATCGACCAAAAGGTCAAATGAAACTTTTAGATGCAGATAAACCAATTTTTGGTCCTTCTAAACAATTAGATTTTGAGTTGGAAATGGCTTTTGTAGTGAATAAAATGACAGATCTTGGAGAAAGCGTAAGTACAAAAGATGCAGAAGATGCAATTTTTGGAATGGTAATTTTTAACGATTGGTCGGCAAGAGATATACAATCTTGGGAATATGTTCCGCTCGGACCGTTTTTAGGAAAGAATTTTGGATCATCAATTTCGCCTTGGATTGTAACTTTAGAGGCTTTAGAACCTTTCAGAACAGATTCTCCGAAACAAGATCCAGAAGTTTTGGATTATTTAAAATTTGAAGGAAATAAGAATTTTGATATTAATTTAGAAGTTTTTTTACAACCAGAAAATGGAGAAGAAAATTTAATATCAGAAAGTAATTACAAATTCATGTATTGGAATATGGCGCAACAATTGGCGCATCATACTGTAAATGGTTGTAATTTAGAAGTTGGTGATTTATATGCAAGTGGTACAATTTCTGGTACAGATCCAAAATCTTTCGGTTCGATGTTAGAATTAACTTGGAGAGGTCAAAATCCATTAAAATTATCAAACGGAGAAGAAAGAAAATTTATAGAAGATCATGATACAATTATTATGAAAGCATTTGCTGAAAAAGGTGATGTTAGAGTTGGTTTTGGTGAAGTTAATGGTAAGATTTTACCTGCAAAATAAAGATTATGAAATCAGTAAATCCAAAAGATTTATCAACTCCAGAATTACAAGTTTTGATGCAAACTGCTATTGCACCAAGACCAATTGCTTTGGCATCGACAATAGACTCTAAGGGAAAGGTGAATTTATCACCTTTCAGTTTTTTTAATATGTTTAGTACGGTTCCTCCAATTCTTATTTTTTCACCTTCTCGCAGAGTTCGTGATAATACAACAAAACATACATTAGAAAATGTACATGAAGTAAAAGAAGTCGTGATCGGTATTGTAAATTATGTAATCGTTCAACAAATTTCTTTGTCGTCAACAGAATATGAAAAAGAAATTAATGAGTTTGTGAAATCTGGTCTGACTATGAAAGATGCTGATTTAGTAAAACCAAAATTAATTGCAGAATGTCCTGTAAATTTCGAATGTGATGTTTTAGAAATAAAGTCTTTAGGTAAAGAAGGTGGGGCAGGAAATTTAGTGATTTGCGAAGTCAAAAAAATTCACATTAGAGAAGAGTTTTTAAATGATGATGGACAATTAGATCAATTAAAATTGGATTTAGTTGCTAGATTGGGTGGAAATTGGTATGCTAGAAATAATCAAGATAATTTGTTCGAGGTTCCTAAACCTTTAGTAACTAAAGGAATTGGTTTTGATCAATTACCTGATGAAATAAAATTGAGTACAATTTTTACAGGAAACGATTTGGGAATGTTAGCCAACATAGAAAATTTGCTTGGAGATTCTTTTTATCAAGATGAAGTAATTCATCAAAAAGCGAAAGAGTTTCTTAAAATAAATGATGTTCAAAGTGCTTGGAAAGTCTTGATAAAATAAGTGTTTGTTTCTAGAGAATCATCCATTAATTATTCATAATTTAGTCTTGCTAAGTCAATCCTTAGTATTTAATAAAATGGAAAATACTTCAAAATTATTCATCAAAAATATGGTTTGTCATCGATGCAAAGTGGTAGTTGGTAGAATAATGAAAATGAATAATATACAGACTAAAAATATAGAGTTAGGCGTTGTTGAATTGGATAAAACTTTAGATGATAATCAGTTAGAAATCATAAAAAATGAATTAGAAGATGTTGGTTTTGAATTGATTGATGATAAAAGAAGTAAATTGATTGAACAAATAAAAACGATCATTATTCAATTGGTTCATCAAGATAATAATTTATTAAAAACAAATTTATCTGATTACCTAAATGAACAAACGAATGTTGATTATAAATACTTATCGAATCTTTTTTCTGAAATGGAAGGGCAAACAATCGAAAAATATTTTATTCAACAAAAAATAGAAAAGGTAAAAGAATTGATGATTTATGATGAATTATCACTCAGTGAAATTGCATTTCAGTTAAACTATTCGAGTGTTGCACATTTGAGTACACAGTTTAAAAAAGTGACAGGTTTAACACCAACTATTTTTAAACAATTAAATGTAAATCATAGAAAACCACTTGATAAAATATAAATGATTCAAAAAATAAAAAGTCCAATAAAACTATTGGACTTTTTTTATGAGTTTATTTTTTTACAATTTTAGTAGAGAAATTGTTTCCATCAACCGTTTCGGTTAATACGATATAAACTCCTGATTTTAGATTAGAAATATTCGTAATATTTTTTGTAGAACTAGCTACTTTTTGTCCACTTACTGCAAAAATTTGTACAGATTTTATATTTTCTTTAGATACAATACGTAAATCATTACCATCAATAACAACTTTTATATCATTAGATTTTATTTGATCATTTGTACTAAGATTTGTTGATTTATTTACACATCTTACGTTGTAACCATGACTTTTAGTATCTCCACCAAATCCTGTAGAACTTCCAGCGTATGTTCCTAAATAGACATAACGATAAAAATTAGGATTTTCACTTGCAGTTTTTGTCCATAAATAAGCTCTTGTATCTACAAAAGACCAAGAATCATCTTTTCTTGCTCCAGCTCCAGCAAATTTTAAATTACTATTAAAAGCTCTTGTAATACCATTAGAAGTTCCGTCTGGCGAAGGAAATATATTCTCTTTTTGAAAAACGTTATCATAGTCAGCTTCTGAAGGAATTTCCCAATTCTCTCCAATCGCTTTACATGGATCCATTCCGTTATTTGCTGTTACTTCTGAAAGATTTTTTGCCTCCCATGTATCATTTTGTTCAGGATTAGCAAACCAACCTTCATAATTAGCACCCCAAGGTGAGCCACCACCAATATAGAATAAATTTGTACCTTCACCTAAACCTATAGGATTATTTGGTGTAGGATAATCTGTGCTTGTTTCAGAATCTTTTAATTGATGACCATCGTCCCAACGTCCCCATTGAAAATAGTCTCCATAAGCATTTGCATCATTTATTGCAGTTGCAACTGCAGAACTTCCTAAATTTTGTTGCAACCATTCATAACCATCAGCAGCACGAACTGTAGTGTAACTTACAGTTTCATTTTGGTAAGTAAAGTGAACTTTTCCCGTGTCTCCAACTGTGTTTCCCGCTGTTTCATTTTCTTGTGCATTCACAAACATGGTCATCAAGACCGAAAGAAGTATATATTTCTTAAACATAAGATAAATTATTTTGTGATGCAAATTTATTTAGACTTATTAAAATAAAAAATAAAATCACTATTTTTATTGATTTGATAATGTTAAAAAAATATTAATCGATGATAATTTGATGATGATCAAGTAATCCTGAAAGTCCGTTTTGCGAAAATTTTGCTCCTTTAATTGAATTGCTTTCTGGACGAATTTGATAATTAATAGAAGTTCTAAAATCAGTTTGAATTAAGTTACTTTGATTGAAATTTGCTTGCTCTAAATTACAATCATCAAAAATTAGTTTTTGTAAATCAGACGATTCAAAATCTACTGATTGTAGAGAAGATTTTTGGAATTTACATTTTCTTAAATTCATTTTGTAAAAAGATGAGTAATCAAGAATACATTGGTTGATAGAAATTGAAAAAATAAAATCGTTACAATCATAAAAAAGAATTCCGATCATTTTACAATCAATGAAACTAACTTGATCTAATTTCGCATTTTTTACATTAACAGAAGTTAAATTACAATTTTTAAATGTACAATTCTCGAATATGCAATTTTCTAAAATCTGTTCTTGTAGATTACATTGCTCAAAAACACAATCAATATATTCGCCTACAGTAAATAATTGATTAGTGAAATCGATTTGTTTATATTCTTGATTATGAAATAATTCCATTACTAAACGATTCGATTTAAAAAGTGATTAAGATAATTTTTAACCTTTGTCAATTTCATGATTTTTTCTAAAATTTCAATTCTTACTTGACCTTCAAAATCATTTGTTTGAGTAAGATTTAATAAAGTTTTTATTTCGTTTTGTATATATAAACTTTTGAAATTCAGCATGGTGTCACGCACTTCTTTATCAATACTAAATTCGATTTCTTTTATAAAAATTTGCTGTTTTTCTGTCCAATTTCTACTAACCTGATAAGGTTCTATTAATGCTTTTGAAGTGAAATTAGCCATTTTTTCATCCATCATTTTTATGAAGAAATTACCAGTCCTCAATTCATCATTTTCGTAACCAACAATTACATCGTCTAAAATTTTTTGATAAAATGGATTTTGTAAATGAAGTTCATCATCGTTTAACTGATTGATTATCTCTTCTATAACCGTTGTCTCATAACTTTCGTTATTTTCATCTTTTAGAGAAATAACTTTATCACCAAATTGCATAATGAGCTGAACTATTTTTTCTTCGACTGTTACAATAGGATCGACAACTTCGGTTAAATTAGATTTTTTGAGTTTTAATTCTGAAGATTCTTTTTGTTGATTTGATTTTTGTTGTTCTTCTGTTTTCTTAGAATGCTGAGCCAATTCTTTGAATAAAACTTCATTACTGATTTGCATCAATTTAGCCGTTTCTTCAATATAAATTTCTTGCTGAATTCTGTTAGGAATCAAGGCGATACTATCAATAATATCTCTTGTAAGTTCTGCTTTTTTGATTGGATCGTTCGCAACATCATCCATCAAAATTTTAGCTTTAAATTGAATAAAATCTGTCGAATTATCTTTGATAAATTCTTTGATTTCGTCAGCATCATGTTTTCTAGCAAAAGAATCAGGATCCTCACCATCAGGAAAAAGAAGAACTCGAACATTCATTTCTTGTTCTAAAATCAAATTAATTCCTCGAAAAGAAGCTCTAATACCAGCTGCGTCACCATCGTATAAAATCGTAATATTTGGTGTTAAGCGTTTAATTAATAAAATTTGATCTTTGGTTAAAGCGGTACCGGAACTTGCAACAACATTTTCTATTCCCGATTGATGCAAAGAAATAACATCTGTATAACCTTCTACAAGTAAACATTCGTTTTGCTTAATGATATTTTGTTTTGCCTGAAATAAACCATACAATATTTTACTTTTATGGTAAATTTCGTTTTCTGGTGAATTAAGATATTTAGCCGCATTTTTTTTATCATTACGCAAAATTCTACCACCAAAACCAAGTGTACGACCAGAATAACTGAAAATTGGGAAAATAACTCGATCACGAAAACGATCAAATTGTTTATCGTCTTTATAAACAACCAAACCAGATTGTTCTAAAACATTTTTAGAAAAGCCTTTTTCTTGTCCGAATTTAGCAAACGCATCCCAAGAAGCAGGTGAGTAGCCTAATTGAAATTTTTCTATTGTTGCTTTTGAAAAACCTCTTTCTTTAAAATAACTTAACCCAATATTTTTACCTTCTTCTGTATTGATTAATTGATCCTGAAAAAAATGATTTGCAGCTTCTGTTACCAAAAATAAACTTTCTTTGTTTTTAGCAGCTTCATCATTTTCAGGTGAATATGTTTGATCTTCTTCAATCTCTATGTTGTATTTTTTAGCTAGCCATCGTAAAGCTTCTGGATAGGTAAATTGTTCAACTTCCATTAAAAAAGTAACCACATTTCCACCTTTACCAGTAGAAAAATCTTTCCAGATTTGTTTAGATGGAGAAACAACAAAAGACGGCGTTTTTTCATCAGCAAAAGGAGATAAACCTTTGAGATTACTACCTGCACGTTTTAGGTGAACAAAATCACCAATCACATCTTCTACACGTGCTGTTGTAAAAATATCGTCTATGGTTTTTTGAGTAATCAAACTTATTGACTTTAATTAAGATAAATTTAAAATAAAAACTTAAGTATAAATTATTTCACAAAATTATTATTATTTAGGTATTTTTACATCATGAATCCTAGGAAAATATTGGTTATACAAGAAAAGATGATTGGTGATGTATTAATTAGTACAATCATTTGTAATAATCTAAAACATTATTTTCCGCAAGCAAAGATTCATTATTTAGTTGCACCCAATACGTTACCCGTTTTAAAAGGTAATCCAAACATAGATCAATTAGTAATTTATAGTGATTTACAAAAAGATAATCCAATCGAATTTTTAGGGTTTTTAAAAAGTATTCGCTTATCTCAATACGATGTCATCATTGATGCTTATGGTAAAATTGGAAGTAATTTAATTTCATTTTTTTCAGGCGCTAAAAAACGAATTGGTTACAAAGAAAAAGATCGATTTTTTAGTTACAATACAAAAGTTCATTATTCTGAAACAAAAAAAACAATTGCAGGATTAGCAATTGAACGAAGATTGGAATTATTAAAACCTTTGATTGGAGAAGCTAAAGTTGATGAATTACCTAAAATTTTCTTTGATGAAGAAGAAATTCTTTTAGGAAAAGAAAAAGTAAAATCAATTGAGCAAACTACGAAATGTATGTTGAGTTTATTTGGGAGTTCAGAAAACAAATCTTATCCAGAAAAATACATGGTTCAATTATTAAATTATCTGGGTGAAATGGATGATTTAACAATTTTATTGAATTATTTACCAGATCAAGAAGAAAAAGCACAAAAATTAATTGCTCAATGTAACAATCAAACTAAACAAAAAATAAACACAACTATTTTTGGAAAAGGTTTAAGAGATTTTATATTATTGATGAATGCTTGTGATCTATTGATTGGCAATGATGGCGGTGCAGTAAATATTGCTAAAGCTTTAGATAAACCAACTTTTACTATTTTTTCTCCTTGGATTCCTAAGGATATTTGGAGTATTTTAGAAGATGGTCAAAAACATATTGGTGTTCATTTGAATGATTATAAACCAGAATTGTTTAAGAATAAAGAAGAAAGTTTCTTAAAGAATCATACGGATGAACTTTACCAGGAATTTAAACCAGAATTACTTAAAGATCAATTAGAATTTTTTGTAAAGAATAATCGAATCAATTAATTGTTTATTTCTTTTATTCCGTGATTTGTCCAAGTAATTTTTTCTGAAACTGTTTTCTTACGAATCGAATTATTTTCTTTCCATCCAGCGGGTTTTTCATAATTTCTATCGTGATCAAGATGTAAACAAATAGCAGAAAAACGAATTTGTTTTGCTTTGATTCCTTTGTTAGATAATCGTTCGCCTAATTCTCTATCTTCACCACCATAAACCATTCTTTCATCAAATCCATTAACACCTAAAATATCAGCTTTCCAACCAGAAGAATTATGACCATTCCAAGTAGGTGCAGTTGTCGTTACTCTGTTTAGAATACTTTTTAGAATTGGACTACGATCTAATTTTACTAATTTAAACGAGTTTTTTTGTCCATTTTCTACCAACCAATTTTTATCAAAACACAATTGATTTTCGATATCAGATTTAGAAATTTTTTGAGATAAAGGGCGATTGAGTTTTATATAACCACCAGAAAGAAATCTTTTATGTGTTCGGTAAGCGATATGTGTAGCGACAAAATCATTTTTAGGAATGCAATCACCATCTGTAAAAATAAGGTAATCTGAGTTACTTGCTAAGATGGCTTGATTTAATATTTTGGTTTTTCTAAATCCTAAATCTTCTTGCCAAACATGTTTTATCGGGTAAAAAGTCTTATTTCTATACTTATTTATCAGATTTTTTGTAATGTCACAAGATCCATCATCAGCTATGATGACTTCGAAATCTCTAAAATCTTGTTGCATATATCCTAAAAGAACTTTTTCTAACCACAAGGGTTGATTGTAGGTACTAATAATAACGCTAGTAGAGAATTTCTTCATGTGTTGATGTTAATTATTGATAAATATAAACGAAATATCTTAATAAATTAATCTAAAATTGCATATTATTGCACCACAGATGGAAAAAATTTCTGCATTATTAATCTCATATAATGAGAGTCAATGGATTAACGATTATTTACGTCAACTTGATTTTGTTGATGAAATTATCATTGTCGACTCATATAGCATAGATGATACGCAAAAAAAAGCATTACTTAATCCGAAAGTCAAATTTTATAAACGTCAATTTGATAATTTTGCGAATCAACGTAATTTTGCAATTTCATTGGCAAAAAATGATTGGATACTTTTTTTAGATGCAGATGAGTTTATACATCCCGCATTAGAAGAAGAAATAAAACATTTAGTAAATAACGATAAAGGAATTGTAGCATATAAAATAAAACGCAAATTTTATTTTTTGGGAAAACCAATTCATTTTTCTGGACTTAATTTAGATGAAGCCTATCGATTGTTCAATAAAAAGTTTTGTCGTTATAATGAAAAGAAATTTGTTCATGAACAGTTAATAGTTGATGGAAAATCTGCTACAATGAAAGGGATTTTAAAGCATTTTTCTGTCACAGATATCAATGTTTATAAAACCAAATTAGATTATTACTCACGTTTAAAAGGTGCACAATTGTTTGATGAAAATAGAAAACCTAATTTTTACCATTTTATATTAAAACCAATTTTTAGATTCATCAATCAATATTTTATTAAATTAGGATTTTTGGATGGATATGCTGGTTTGCAATTAGCAGTTTTAAATTCGAGAGGAGTTTATCTGAGATATTATTACCTTAATAAATTAATAAAAAACATAAAATAGGAGATATGAAAGCATACGTTTTTCCAGGACAAGGAGCTCAATTTACCGGAATGGGGAAGGACTTGTACGAAAATTCTGATGTTGCAAAAGAATTATTTAACAAAGCAAACGAAATTTTAGGTTTCGATATTAAAACAATTATGTTCGAAGGTTCTGCTGAGGATCTAAAACAAACTAAAGTTACCCAACCAGCAGTTTTTTTACATTCGGTTATTTTAGCTAAAACTTTAGTTGATTTTAAACCAGAAATGGTTGCAGGTCATTCTTTAGGAGAAATTTCTGCTTTAGTTGCAAATGAAACTTTAGATTTCGAATCTGGCTTAAAATTAGTTTACAAACGTGCTTTGGCTATGCAAGCTGCTTGTGAAGCAAATCCATCGACAATGGCTGCTATTTTGGGTTTAGAGGATGAAGTTGTAGAAAAAGCATGTGAAGAAATTGATGGTGTTGTTGTTGCTGCAAATTACAATTGTCCAGGTCAATTAGTGATTTCGGGTGAAATTGAAGCTGTAAATAAAGCATGTGAAAAATTGAAAGAATTGGGTGCAAAACGTGCTTTGGTTTTACCAGTTGGTGGTGCTTTTCATTCTCCTTTGATGAAACCTGCCGAAGAAGAATTGGCAAAAGCGATTGAGGAAACAACTTTTAATACACCAATTTGTCCTGTTTATCAGAATGTAACAACTACTGCGGTTACAGATCCTTCGGAAATTAAGAAAAATTTAATTGCACAATTAACAGCTCCGGTTAAATGGACTCAATCTGTTCAAAATATGATTGCTGATGGCGCAACAGAGTTTATAGAAGTTGGTCCAGGAAATACATTGCAAGGTTTAGTTAAAAAAATAAATAGAGAAGTTTCGACTTCTTCTGCAAGTTTATAAGATGAAGAAATTCCGTTCGAATGGTAAATTATTCCTTATCGGGGAATATATTGTAATGGATGGAGCAAAAGCATTTGCATTGCCCACAAAGTTTGGGCAATGTCTTTTGGTAGAGGAAAATATTCAGCAAAAAAATACTATTTTTTGGAAAGCAAAAAAATACGATGATTCACTATGGTTTGAGGTTTTATTCGAAAAAAATACTTTAAATATTATTCAAACTTCTAATGAAAAACTAAGTCAATCTTTACAACAAATTTTAATTCAAGCAAAAAGTTTAAACTCAAGTTTTTTTAATTCTAATTCAAGTTTTAATTGTGAAACTAAATTAGATTATCCACAAGAATGGGGATTAGGAAGTAGTTCTACTTTAATTGATTTGATTAGTCAATGGTTAGAAATTGATCCATTTGAGCTAAATAAATTAACTTTCAATACAAGTGGTTATGATATTGCTTGTGCACATAATTCTCAACCAATTTTGTTTTCGAATAATCCAATTTCTGTAGAAAAAGTAGAATTGAATTGGAATTTTATTGATGATTTGTATTTTGTCTATCTCAATCAAAAACAGGATACGCAAGCTGTCGTAGGAAATCATTACAAAAACAAGTCAAAAGATTGGGGTTTGATTAATGATTTGTCTGATTTAGTTGTTCAAACAACAAAGGTAAAATCGTTGTCAGAACTAGAACATATTTTGAATGAATACCAAGATCGATTAGCCGATTTTATGCATCAACCGAAAGCAAAAGATTTATATTTTTCTGATTATAAAGGCTGTGCAAAAAGTTTAGGAGCTTGGGGTGGAGATTTTGTTTTAGTAACAAAACGAGAAGGTTTTGAGGATTATTTCAAAGAAAAAGGGTACAATATTATTATACCCTTCAACGAAATGATTTTGTAATTATTTTTTACCAATTAAGGCTTTCAATTTCTTTTTTCTAGCTTGTTTTTTATGAAATTTCTGTTGGAATTCTTCGGTTCCGTTCCACATCAAATCAAAAACTAATTTTTTATCCTTTTTGTATAATTTAGCATATTCATCTGCCATAATTTCTACTGATTCTTTATAAGGTGTTAAACGAATAAAATTATTAATTCTTTGCTCTAATGTCATTTCTTGATGAAATTTCATTCGGTTAAGATCAACTAAATAGAAATCGTAGTTGCCATTTTTAAGATCAATAATTAATGTATTACCAGGCGAATGATCTAGAAACTCGATTCCAGCTTCGTGTAAGTCGAAAGTAAATTTAGTAAACTGACGTAAAACATTCTCAAAATCTGGGAAATTGGGTGTATGAACGACTTCTCTATATGTAAAATCGTCTTTGATAAATTCGCACAAATAATAAGAATCTAAAAAAGAGATTACAGATTTATTCTCAACAAATGCAATAGGATAAGGTGTTTTTAAACCTTTGTCAATTAATAGTTTAGCATATTTGTAAGATCGAGCAGCTTTGGATTCTCTAAAAAAACGATAAACGAATTTGTTAATTATATTCGGAATTTTAAACGCTTTTATAGTTGTAATTTTACCATTTTCTAATTTTGTTTTCTTGATTGAATTTCGAGTTCCCTTCACTAAATAATCATGGATATTTTGATAATTTTCAATGATGTTTTTGACCTCGTTTTCAGTAGATTGGTAATTTGGATTAACAACTATTTTTTGATTCATTACTTTACTTCTATAATTGTATAATGTTACTTTCGGTAAGTTTTATTTATTTTGTCAAAGATAAACTTAATTAGTTGTTAAATGATAAAATCGAGTTTAATAATTTCTACGTATAATTGGCCAGAAGCTTTAGAATTAGTTCTGAAAAGTGTCAATCATCAAACGCAATTACCAGATGAAGTAATTATAGCAGATGATGGATCAAAAGATGATACAAGAAATTTGATAGAATTATTAGAAAAAGATTTTCAAATTCCTTTAAAACATGTATGGCAAGAAGATAAAGGAAATAGAAAATCTAAAATAATGAATAAAGCTATTGCAGTATCTTCTTATGACTATATTATTAGTATTGATGGAGATGTTATTTTAAATGAGAATTTTATTAAAGATCATTTGATGATGGTAGAAGAAAATGTTTATCTATATGGATCACGTGTGAACATTCAAAAATCAGAATTAGATAGATTATTTAATACAAAAAATATCAAATTCAATTTCTTTTCTAAAGGAATTAAGAAAAGAGGTAGAACATTAAGAATTCTCTTTTTGTCTAAATTTCAAAAAAAACATTCTAATTTTTCATCTAAAATGAGAGGATGTAATTTTTCTTTTTGGAAGAATGATTTTATAAAAGTAAATGGTTATAATGAAGATATTATGGGATGGGGACGCGAGGATTCTGAATTAGTTTTACGTATGAAAAATGCAGGAGTTGAAGCCAAAAGATTAAAATTTTGCGCTATAGTTTATCATATTTATCATAACGAACAGAGTAAATCTTTTTTAGAAAAGAATAATCAAATACAAGAAAAAACTATTAATAATAAAGTTATTTATACAGAAAACGGTTTAAACAAAAAGAAAGATGGTTGAGTTATCTATATTAACAATTAATTACAATACATCAGAAGCTACCATAGCTTTAATAAAATCCATTTTTGATAAAACTGAAAATATTTTATTTGAAGTAATAATAGTTGATAATGCTTCTCAATTAAGTGATTTTAAAAATTTAGAAAGTAAACTAAATGAATTGAATCATCAGAATGTAAAATTAGTAAGAAGTCTTATTAATACAGGTTTTGGTAATGGTAATTTGTTAGGATATCAAAAGAAATCTATTTCTAGTGATTATGTGGTTTTTATAAATAATGATGTAGAATTATTAGATGATTGCTTTTTTACATTAAAGAAATATTTAGAAGATAATGAAGGAATAGGAATTATTTCTCCTCAATCAGTAAATGAAAATCTAGACTTTGTACCAACAATAGATCATTTTGCTACATGGCAAAGAGAAGTTTTTACAAGAAAAATATTAGAAATTTTTGTTCCTTCTAGATTTCCGAAACGAAAAAAAATATATTATGAACCTATAACGGCTGATTTTGTAGCAGGATCTTTTATGTTTATGAGATGTAAAGATTTTGATGAAATAGGAGGATTTGATAAAAATATTTTTTTGTATTACGAGGAAACTGACCTTTCAAGAAAAATGTTAGGTATTAATAAAAAAACAATTTTGTACCCGCAATTAAAGTATAAACATATTCATGGTTTAAGCACAAAAAAATCTTTGGTTATAAAATTAGAGCAAAAATTATCTTTAATATATATTGTTAATAAGTATCAAGGTTTTTTGGCTTCAAAGGTTTTAGTTTTTTACTTTTGTGTTAAATATTTTTTTTCAACATTATTAAACCCCAAAAAGAAAGTATTATTTATTGCAGCTTTAAAAGGATTTCCTATGAAATTATCATTAAAGTATAAACAAGAATATAAAGAGGAATAATTTTAATAAAAATGTCGAACATACAAGAAATTGTCAATCAATTAAAACAAGGTCAAACGATGTTGTATCCAACGGATACAATTTTAGGTTTGGGTTGTCATGCTTTAGATGAAAAAGCAATCGAAAAGATTTATCAAATCAAACAACGACCAGATTCTAAATCCTTGATTATTTTGGTTGATTCGCCTGCAAGGTTGCAACAAATTGTAGATGTACCAGAACTTGCGTGGGATTTGATGGATTATAACGAAAAACCCTTGACAATTATTTACGACGATCCGAAAGGTTTGCCTGCAAAATTAGTTGCAGAAGATAATACGATTGCAATTCGTTTGACTAAAGATCCTTTTTGTATTAAATTAATTCAGAATCTAAAAGCCCCAATTGTTTCGACTTCGGCAAATTTATCAGGAAAACCTTCTCCTAAAGTATTTTCAGAAGTAGATTCGCAAATTATAGAAAATGTTGATTTTATAGTAGAAGAAGCGAAAACTTTTGTTCCTCAATCGACTGCTTCAACTATAATAAAATTAAGTAAAGATCATCAAGTAAAAATTATTCGCGAATAGTTGATACTTTATAAAATCTTTTAACTTTGCGCTATGAATTTGAAAGAGGCTATTCAAGATCCAATTTTTACAAAAATAAGCGAAGCTGCACAACAATTAGAACAAGAAACTTATGTTGTTGGTGGTTTTGTGCGTGATTTATTATTGAAAAGAAATCATAAAAAAGACATTGATTTTGTCACAGTTGGGAGCGGAATAGAATTAGCTTTGACTTCATCTGTTAATTTAGGTAAAACATCTAAAGTGTCTGTTTTTAAAAGATTTGGAACAGCAATGTTTAAGTTTAATGATGTTGATTTAGAATTTGTTGGAGCTAGAAAAGAAAGTTATTCTGAAGATAGTAGAAAACCACATGTAGAGGATGGGACAATAGATGACGATCAGAAAAGAAGAGATTTTACGATTAATTCTTTGGCAATTTCATTAAACAAAGAAAATTTTGGTGAATTAGTGGATCCTTTTAATGGTTTAGAAGATTTAGAAAATCAGCTGATTCGTACACCTTTAGATCCAATTATAACTTATTCAGACGATCCACTTCGGATGATGCGTGCCATTAGATTTGCCGCGCAATTAGGGTTTCAAATTGAGGAAAAATCTTTTAAAGCAATTCAAGAAAATGCAGATCGATTGAAAATTGTTTCTTTTGAGCGAGTGATGGATGAATTTAATAAAATAATGATGACAGAAAAACCTTCTCTCGGACTGAAATTATTAGACGACGCCAATTTAATGCAATATATTTTACCAGAATTGGTTGCTTTAAAAGGAATTGAAGAGATTGAAGGTCAGAAACATAAAGATAATTTTTATCATACTTTAGAGGTTGTTGATAATATTTCTGAAAATACAGATAAACTTTGGTTGCGTTGGGCTGCTTTGTTACATGATATCGGAAAAGCTGTGACCAAAAGATTCGATAAAAAGATTGGTTGGACTTTTCATTCGCATGAATTTGTTGGTTCTAAAATGGTTTATAAACTTTTCAAAAGATTAAAATTACCATTAGGAACAGATATGAAATATGTTCAGAAATTAGTTATGATGAGCTCAAGGCCAATAGCTGTTGTTGCTGATGATGCAACAGATTCTGCGCTAAGAAGATTGCTTTTTGATGCTAATGATGATTTAGAAGATTTGATGATTCTTTGTAAAGCAGATATCACTACAAAAAACGAAAAGAAACAAAAAAGATACATTCGTAATTTCGAGTTGGTAGAACAGAAGATAAAAGATGTCGAAGAAAGAGATCGAATCAGAAATTTTCAACCACCAATTACGGGCGAACAAATTATGGAATTGTATGATTTAGAGCCTTGTAAAGAAATCGGAATTATAAAAAATGCTATAAAAGAAGCTATTCTAGAAGGTGAAATAGAAAATAATTACAATTCTGCATATAATTATATGCTAGATTTAGGAAAAAAGTTAAATTTGAAGTCGATAAAACAATAGAAAGTGATATACAAAATTCGTGTGATCCTCGACACAAAAGAGGATGTTTTTAGGGATATTGAAATTAAAGAAAAGCAAACATTATTTACGCTGTATAAAGGGATTATCAGTGCATTTAGTTTGCAAGGAGATGAGTTAGCATCTTTTTATGAGTCAGATCAAGATTGGACGCAAGGAAAAGAGATTCCGTTAGAAGATATGTCTGATGATGGTTCTGACGAAACAATGGCAGATTATTATATTAAAGAAGCATTTGCTAACGTTGGTGATCGAATGATTTTTGTATATGATTATTTCGATTTATGGACTTTCTTTGTAGAACTTATCGCTGTAGAAGATAAACCAGCTGTTCTTAACTATCCATTAACTGTATATCGTTTTGGTGCAATGCCACTGAAAGCTCCTAAAAAAGACATGGATATTATCGATTTAGAAGAGGAAGATGATATCATGGATGATGAAAGTTTCGACGATCTAGAAATAGACGGCGATATAGAGTTAGATGATATGTAATATTAAATAATTGTAAATAAAATAAAGGCTTCAATCTCATTGAAGCTTTTTTTATACCTTTCGCGTTTATTTTGTAGAATCGATCATGAAGATTATTTTTTATTTTTTAATCATTTTTTTTGGTTTTAATTTAAACACTTTACAAGCACAAGAAGATAGTATCAAAGAGAAATCTAAGAAAGAAGAAAACTACGATACATCGATGTTGCCATTTTATAGTTACGGAAAAGGATTGGGAATGACGTCACCCGATAGTTTGTATCAAGTCAATATTCGATTCAGAATGCAAAATCGAGCAACTTATTTTGCTAATGAAGGTGAAAAGAAAACAATTGATGGACAGATTCGACGATTAAGATTACGTTTAGATGGTTATGTTGGTTCTCCTAAGTTTCAATACAGCATGCAGTTGTCTTTTGCGCCAGAAGATGTTGGTGAATTAGATGATGGCGAGAATATCAATATCATTCGAGACGCGATGATTAATTATGTTCCTAATTCTAAATGGAGCATCGGTTTTGGTCAAACTAAATTGCCAGGAAACCGTCAGCGTTTCAATTCATCCGGAGCATTACAACTTACTGATAGATCTATTAACAATGCCGAATTCAATATCGATCGTGATTTTGGTGCGCAAGTTCAATACAATAAAAGATCTGGAGATAAATTTTCTTATACTTTTAGAGGTGCGATTTCTACTGGTGAAGGTCGTAATTGGACAGAATTCGAGGGAACTGGTTTGGCTTATACAGGGAAAGTTGAATTGTTTCCTTTGGGAGCTTTCAAAAACGATGGTTCTAATTTCGAAGGTGATATCATAAGAGAAGAAAAACCAAAAGTTATGTTTGCGGCTGCTTATAGTTACAACGATAATGCAGAGAGAACTCAAGGTCAACGAGGTGAAATGTTATTTGCTCCACGCGATATTCAATCTTTGTTTTTAGATTTTATGTTCAAATACAAAGGTTGGGCTTTTATGTCTGCTTATATGAATCGATTAGCTGATGATCCAATTACTTACAATCCAGATGATTTAACCGAATTTAGATTTGTCAATGCAGGTCAAGGTTTTGATTTACAAGGTAGTTATAACTTTAGAAATAATTATGAGTTGATTGGACGTTATTCTAATCTAAAAATGAAGGATATTATTCATCAGTACAAACCAAATGTTAATCAATACAGTATTGGTTTAACGAAATATATCTGGGAACATGCCTTTAAACTTCAGGCAGAAATTACTTACGAAACAGAAAAATACTTCGATAATTCACAGAAAGACAATTGGTATGCACGATTGCAAATAGAAATTGGAATCTAATTCTTTTTATGTTTTTTCTCATTTCTTGATTTTTATCAACAGATTTGTTGTATTATTGCAAGATAATTGCATTAAGAATTGAAACGTAGAAACACACCTCAAAAGAAAACTGTTTTATCTGTTTTTGACGAAAATCAAACTTGCCTTTGTCAAGATGATATCGAAAAGAAAATAGGTGATCAGATGGATCGTGTAACGATTTATCGCATTTTGAATCGTTTTTGCGAAGATGGATTAATGCATAAAATAACAGGAAAAAATGGAAAATCTTTTTTTGCGCTTCAAAATGATGAACAAGAATGTTTAGAATTAGAACCTCATTATCATTTTCATTGTGAAGTTTGTAATCAGATGATTTGCTTAGAAGAAAAAGTAAACATTGTCCTAAAAGAAGAATTTTCTATCCACCAAACCAATTGTGTCATATCAGGAATTTGTCCCCAATGCAAGAAATAAAAAACGAGTGGTTCGCCACATGGTTCAATACACCTTATTATCATTTGTTGTATAACAACCGAAATTACAAAGAAGCAGAAAACTTCATTACCAATCTCATGCAAGATTTGGCTTTGCCAAAAACAATTAAAGCAATGGATTTGGCTTGTGGTAAAGGTCGTCATTCGATTTTTTTAAATAAATTAGGCTACGATGTTTTAGGTCTTGATTTATCAGAAAATAGTATAGAATCTGCAAAACAATTCGAAAATGATCGATTGAAATTTGACGTTCATGATATGCGAGAAGTTTATCAAGAAAATAGTTTTGATTTGATATTAAATCTTTTCACGAGTTTTGGTTATTTTTTAGATAGTAAAGAACATATCAAAGTTTTTGAATCGATTTATAAACAATTAAAAACAGATGGAATTTTTGTGATGGATTTTTTGAATGTCGTAAAAGCAGTCAATCAATTAGTTCCACACGAAAGTAAAACTGTTAACGACATCACATTTGATATTCATAAAAAAGTAGAGAACGGTTTTATACAAAAAGATATCAAGTTTTTTGCTGATAATGAATCTTACCATTTTCAAGAATTTGTAAAGGTTCTTGAGCTTGATTATTTTGTAGAAGTTGCTAAAAGTGTAGGTTTAGATTTGGTTAAGTATTATGGTGATTATGAGTTAAATAGTTTTGATGAAAACAATTCACCACGTTTAATATTAGTCTTTAAAAAATAATGCAAATAATTGTACTTATTGCGAGTGTTCTTATTGGAGTTTTGATTTCTAGATTTTTAGTTTTACCAACTAAAAAAATCAAACTTTTATTGGCTTTCAGTGGCGCATTTTTCTTGGCAATGACAGTTCTAGAAATTTTGCCTCATGTATTCATTCATTCATACGAAACTCATAGTATTCATCAAATTGGATTATGGATTTTGTTAGGTGTTTTGATTCAATATATTTTAGAAACTATAAGCAAAGGAGTAGAACATGGTCATGTTCATTTACACGGAAACGATTTTCCTCCAGGAATTTTTTTAGGACTTTTTCTTCATTCGTTAATAGAAGGAATTCCGGTTGCAAATGAAGAATCTAATCATTTTTTATGGGCAATTTTTGTACACAATATTCCAGTTTCTATTATTTTATATCAAGCTTTAAAAGCAAATGTAAAAAGTCAAAAAAATATATTTTTATTGATTTTATTATTCGCTTTGGCTGCGCCAGTTGGATTTCTTTTAGGAAAATATACGTTGATTAGTGAATACGCAAATCCGATAAGTGCAATTGTTTGTGGAATATTTTTACACATTTCTACTGTAATTTTGTTCGAAGCAAATGCAGGGCATAAATTCAATTTTCAGAAATTTCTTGTCATGATTTTAGGATTTTTAATTGCTTACCTTTCAATTAGTTTTGCGCATCATTCTCATTAATTATCAGGAATATTTTCTAAAAAAATATATTGCTGATTGATATAATCTATTTGACAATAATAATGATTTAATCCATTAGAAACCATAAGATAATCTGCGCCTAATTGCATATTGTATCTGGCGATTTGGTCGAAGGTTTCTTGAGTAATAGGAATGTGTGGAGCTTTACATTCGACAATTAAAAATGGTTTTTCTTTCTTGAAGATTGTAATATCAGATCGTTTACTCATCGTATTGATTTTTACGATTTGTTCGAGTTTTATAGCAGATGTTGAAAACTTTTTTTCTTTGGTTAAATAGAACAAAACATGCTGTCTTACCCATTCTTCTGGTGTGTAAACCAACCATTTTTTTCGGATAAGGCAAAATATAAACCATTTCCCTTCGGTTTCTTTCAATCTAATTTGGTAATTTTCGGGAAAATTTAATTCTATAAGTTTCAACGATGAGTTCAATTGATTCATTGATCAAAGATATTAATAATAAAAATTTCTTACCGATCTATTTTTTGGCTGGTGATGAGCCTTTTTTTATTGATAAAATTACAAAGGCATTAGAAGATCAAGTTCTAACAGAAGAAGAGAAAGGTTTCAATCAGACGATTGTTTATGGTCAAGATGTGGATATGGGAAATTTGATTGGTATTGCGAAACAATTTCCGATGGGATCAGATCGTTCATTGGTCATTGTAAAAGAAGCCCAACATTTATCTAGAAGTATAGATCAATTGGTTAATTATGCCGAAAATCCGCAAACAACTACAGTTTTGGTCATCAATTATAAAGGTAAATCTTTAGATAAAAGAACGAAACTTTATAAAAGTATACAAGCATCAAAATCTTATTTTGAGTTTAAAAAATTATACGATAACGAAGTGCCAGCTTGGATAGAAAACCGAGTTGCGCAGTCGAATATTGCTATTGATACTAAAGCAAAATTTTTATTAGCAGAATTTGTTGGATCTGATTTATCTAGATTAGATAACGAAATAGAAAAATTAGCGACAATAGTTGGTAAAGGAAATAAAATTACACCAGATCAAATCGAGCGAAATATAGGTTTTAGTAAGGATTTTAATAACTTTGAGTTAAGAAATGCTTTAGTTTTAAAGAATTTGGCAAAAGCAGCTCAGATCATTAAATATTTTGGTAAAAACCCAAAAGACAATCCATTGGTTCTAACGATTACTTCTTTGTTTAGTTTGTTTCAGAACATAATTATTTTGCATACGTTAAGTGATAAATCTAAAGCTAATGCAGCAAAAGAATTAGGAGTTCATCCTTTTTTTGTTGAAGAATATTTTACCGCGGCTAAAAACTATCCATTAAAATCATCAACTAAAATTATTTCATTGATAAGAGAATATGATCTGAAAAGTAAAGGTGTAAATAGTACCGGAAATACAAGTCAAGCTGATTTGTTGATGGAATTAGTGATAAAAATTATGAGTATATAATATAACTCAATTATTGAGTTTAAAAGAAATAAAAGAATTATCATAAATTTGAAAAAAAATATAAATGAGCGATCAGACAACAATTTTAGATACCGTAATTATAGGGTCAGGACCTGCAGGTTATACAGCTGCAATTTATGCTTCTAGAGCAAATCTTAATCCTGTTTTAATTACCGGAATGGAGCCAGGAGGACAGTTGACAACTACAACTGATGTTGAGAATTTTCCAGGTTATCCAAAAGGAATTACCGGTCCAGATATGATGGCTGATTTACAAAGTCAGGCAGAAAGATTTGGTACAGTTGTACATTACGAATACGTAACAGAAGTGAAATTTTCTAAAGAAAATGGTGGTTTACATTATTTAAAAACAAGTGGTGGAAAAGAATTTCAGGCTAAAACGATCATCATTTCTACAGGTGCTTCTGCAAAATATTTAGGTTTAGAAGATGAGAAAAAATATGCAGGAAGTGGAGTTTCTGCTTGTGCAACTTGTGATGGTTTTTTCTATCGTGGGAAAGATGTTGCTGTAATTGGTGGTGGTGATACTGCTGCTGAGGAGGCTACTTATTTAGCAAAATTGTGTAATAAAGTTTATCTTTTGGTACGTAAAGACGAAATGCGTGCTTCTAAAGCTATGCAAGATCGTGTAAATAATACGCATAATTTAGAGGTTTTATATAATCATGAATTGGTTGGTTTAGAAGGTAATCTTGTGGTTGAAAAAGCAAATATTGTGAACAATGTTACCAATGAAGAAAGTAGTTTAACTGTAGATGGAGTTTTTATAGCGATTGGTCACACTCCAAATACAACTTTATTCAAAGATCAATTAGAAATGGACGAAACAGGTTATTTAATTACGAAAGATCGTTCTACAGCAACAAATTTACCTGGCGTTTTTGCAGCAGGTGATGTACAAGATAGTGTTTATCGTCAGGCGATTACAGCAGCAGGAACAGGTTGTATGGCAGCTTTGGATGCAGAGCGTTACATTGTCGAATTTTTTGAGAATTAATCGTTTCAAAATAAAAAGTTAGTAAGTTTTCTAACTGTAAAGTCATTTACTTTTTTAATGTAAATGACTTTTTTTATGAAAATTTTTCTTGTTTTTTATTTTTAACTCAACTTTTGAACGGTTTTTGTGAATCAAATTTTAATTATTGATTATGAAAAAGATTTTTGGTTCATTTTGGATTTTATTTTTCCTTTATTTTATTTTCGCTCATCCAGCAATTATTTATTATTCTTCTCCAAATTATACGGATTTAAATCAAGTCGATCCATCTACTTCTTTAATTTATTTAACTTTACTGGTTGTCCTTTGGTTAGGAATTTTATTTTTTTTGTTGTGGTTAATTATCAAATATTCTTTTATTTCTAAACGTAAAATCAATCAATTATTAGAAAAAGGAAAAAGAATTCAAGCTGAAATTATTGAGGTTAAAGATCTTTTTAAAAATGTAAAAAATACACAATCAAAATCTTTGATTTTGGAGTTTTACAATTTTCAGAAAGAGAAAGTTTGGTACAAATTAGATGTGAATGATTCTAAACCAGAACAAAATCGTTTTTTTGTGGGAAATACACTTTTTCTTCGTGTTGATGATCAATTTAAGTCCAAACCTTATGTAGTTTTAGAAGGAACTCAAACCAAAATTAATGCAATTTTATTTATTGTCTGGTTGATTTTTATTGGCGCAGTTTTTTATGGATTTAATTATGTATATGATTTAGAAAATGCAGGTTTTGGTTGGCGATTTCTAACGTTTAGTCATCCATTATTTATTTCAGCATTTTGTTTAATTGGTTTTCCTTTAATTATTTATTTGTTTTTAAAATACTTAGTTTTTAAGAAATTAAATATTGGCAAAAAAGTAGATGAATTAAGATTTAATGGAATAAGAGCAAATTCACAAATATTGAAAGTTAGCCAGACAGGAACTTATATTAATGAGCAACCAGAAGTAAAGTTTGATTTAAAATATTTTACGAAAAAAGGTGAAGAAAAAACAACAAGTATCAAGCAAATTGTTAGTTTATTAGACGTTGGTCAAATAAAAGCGAATGATGAATTGATGATTTTTTATGATCCAAATGATTTGGATAAAGTTATGTTTGAAAAAGATATAAATGCAATTGATTAAGAATATGAAAAATAAGTTATGTTATAGTTTTGGTGTAATAATTTTGGTTTGCGGTTTGATTTCTTGTGAGAAATTGGATCAATCAATAAAAGATACTTTAAATCAACCAAATCAAGAAGTGAATTCGACTCAAAATCAAGACTTAGATTTACCTGTTTCAGAAAATTTTGTAGAACCAGAAAAGATCTTTGTTGATGACACAATTGCATTGAAAGAAGTAGAGCAGAAGCTGAGAAATAGACCAGAATTAAAAGGAAAACCGATAAAAGTTTATCAATCCATTCATTTTTATGAGAATTATCGAGTGTTAATGAAAATCCAAAATCCAGATAATCCGACTTATGTAGATGAATATTATTACTCGAACGGTAATTGGGAAACAAAACCTGTGGTGACTTCGAAACACGATAATATAGAAAAAGATTTGGTTGATTTAGATCGTTTAAATTTTATAAATGCCAATCATGTTTACAACGTTCTTAGAGAAAAATTAGACGAGATTAAAAGTTCTTCTCAAGATTTTACAGTTTATGTGGTGACTTATAACAATAAAATTAGATGGTATCCAAGAACGATTGGCAATCAACGTTCAGAGTATTCGATAGAATATGATGAGCAAGGTTTTTTAAAATCTTTTGAGCAAAATTAATTGATTTTATAAGTTGCAATTGGTTCATCTTCGTTATCTAAATAAACCCAAAACGAAGTAGAATCTGAACTTTTTCTCTTAAAAGTAATTTTATTTGAGTAATCAAAATCTATTGTATAAATCGAGTCAACATAAATTCGATTAGTTTCTGTTGTTGATTTAAAATTTTCAAGATTGATTTTATGTGTTGTTCTTGGAATCGTTTCTACATTATTTTCAATCAACTTTTGTTTAATAAGTTTGGTCAGTTCGGTATTTCTATAATTATTTAGAAATTGGATAGTAATAAAGGATACTGCAATAATCAGTAAGGGTAAATAAAATTCTGGACGAATAATAACTTTAATAAATTCAGCATTTTTATCTATTGACTGATTAAATGGAGATTGTATTTTTATATGTGAGATATTACCAATAATTATGAAAATCAAACTAATAATTAGTAAAAATTTAAAAACAATAAGACAAGTATCAATAAAAATCATTCTGAATTTTTCACAAAAGTATTAAATTTAATTATGTTATCTCATCTTATTTTTGTTGAAAAGTTTACTAATTATAATTAATTATAAACAATTTATTAATATATAAAATTCAGTAAATCAATAAGTTGTTTGGGTTATTTCAATAAAAGACTTTTTTATCTGAAATAAATCGGATAAAAATATCTTTTATTAGAAAATCTTTCTATATTTGCAATGTAATAAAACAACAAAATTATGTTTTCTAAGTCTTGTCAATATGCTATAAAAGCAACTATTTATATAGGAAAAAAGTCGATGGAAAATGTTCGTGTAAGTTTAAATGACATTGCAGAAGAAACAGATTCTCCAAAAGCTTTTACTGGTAAAATTTTGCAAGAACTTGCGAAGAAAAAAATATTAGATTCGATCAAAGGACCTTTTGGTGGTTTTGAAATTAAAAAAGAGAACATGCATCGTATAAAACTTAGAGAAATTGTTTTGGCGATTGATGGCGATAGCATTTATGTTGATTGTGGTTTAGGATTGAAAAAATGTTCAGAAGAATCACCTTGTCCAATACATCATGTCTATAAACATGTAAGACAAAATACGGTAAAGATGTTAGATGAGTTAAGTGTTTATGATCTAATTGAAAAAGTAGAAAGCGGAGAAACTGTACTCAAACTAAAAGAATAATTAAACTTTAAAATAAGTAAAAATTAAATTATTTAGAAACTAGAAAAGTTTCTGAACGGCAATTTGCTTGCCTATTTTCTTAGAAAGAAAAACAAATAAATAGAATAGTTATGAAAAATGTAAAATGGTTACAGATGGTATTAGTGACAGGCATCCTTATGCTCTCAAATGTAGTAAATGCACAAAAAGATTTCACATTGGTCACAAATCCAAGTTTAGAAATTTCGGGAACTTCTTCACTACACGATTGGGAAATGAAATCTTCTAAAGCAACAGGTTCTGCAAAGATGACATTAAACGGAAATGATTTGTCATCAATCAGTTCATTATCAATTATTATGGTTACAGAAACCTTAGAAAGTGGTAAGAATGGTATGGATAAAAAAGCTTTTGAAGCAATGAAAACTGATAAATACAAGAACGTTTCTTTTGTATTAGGCAATGCTAAAAAGAATTCTGATGGATCTTGGAATTTAACAGGAAATTTTACAATTGCAGGTTCTAAAAAATCAGTTACTGTAAAGGCAACAGAAAACGTTTCTAATGGTGTTGTTCAATTGAAAGGAACATACAGTTTTAAACTAACAGATTACGGAATTACACCGCCAAAAGCATTAGCTGGTACAATAAAAACGGGTGATGCTGTGAAAATTAGTTTTAATGTGAAATTCAAATAATTAATCATCTACTAAAATAAAAAATTATGAAAAATTTATATAAAATTACTCTTGCTGCTTTGTTGTTATCAGGTTTTGTGAATGCTCAAGATCAGGGATATAAATTAGACAATTGGTATCCTCAAACCAAAGATGCAATCAATTCATTCGAACCTAAAAAAGATACAATCACCACATTTGATGGTTTACATGTAAAAATAGGTGGAGCTTTCGCTTTACAATTTCAAGGTGTGTCGCATGAGAATAATGCAAAACCAAATTTTGTAAACGACGTTAACACAAATGAGTTATACGATATAGGAAATAACTTTAATCTAGCAACAGCAAATTTAGATCTTAACGTTGCTCTATACGATGGTGTAAATTTACATTTGAGAACATTTTTATCTTCTCGTCATCACAATGAAGCTTATGTAAAAGGTGGTTATTTGCAGGTTGATAAATTAGATTTCATTAAAGAAGGGTTTTTAGAAGATGTGATGAAATATGCTACAATAAAGGTTGGTCATAACGAAATAAATTATGGTGATGCTCATTACAGAAGATCAGATAATGCACATGCGATGACAAATCCTTTTGTTGGGAATTTATTGATGGATGCTTATGCTACTATGGTTTTTGCTGAAGTTTATTATCAACGTGATGGTTGGATTGGAATGGCTGGTGTAACAAACGGACGCCTGAATCAACATGCGAATGGAGGAACAAGTCCATCATTGTATGCAAAAGTTGGCTATGATAAACAAGTTAATCAAGATCTTAGAGTTCGTTTAACAGGTTCTGTTTATAATGCTGCTGATACCAAAAGAACAGATTTTTATGATGGTGATCGTGCCGGATCTCGTTATTATTACGTGATGGAAAATACGACGGCATCTTCTTCTGCTAATTTTAGATCTGGCCAGATTATACCAGGTTTTACTAATAAATTAACTGCTATTATGATCAATCCATTCGTAAGATACAAAGGTTTAGAGTTTTTTGGAACTTATGAATATACAGATGGTCGTGCAAATATAGAGGCAGATAGAAGAAATTTTAATCAGGTTGCAGCTGAATTATTGTACCGTTTTGGTAAGAACGATAATTATTATGTTGGTGGAAGATACAACAAAGTAAGTGGTGAAACTTTTGATAAAGAAAATATAGATGTAACACGTTTCAATTTGGGTGCTGGTTGGTTTATGACCAGAAACATTATGGCAAAAGTGGAATATGTTAATCAAAAATACGATGGATACGCTGACACCAATATCCTTCACGATGGTAAGTTTAATGGCTTTTTATTAGAGGCGATTATTGCATTTTAGATTTTATTGTAAGTGTTTTCTAGAAGAGTAGTGTCAGCTGCTCTTCTTTTATTTTTAGGTTATGAAATTTATAAAAATCAATGTAGGAATTAGTTTTTTTGTCTTGATGAATTTCGTCAATGCACAAAACGAAATAGCTGTTGAAGTGAAAACGAATATCAATTCATTCGAATGTTTGATTAATCACACTGCATTAAAAATTAAAACATCAGAGAATAAAACTATTATTACAATTCCTGTTGCAGCTTTTAAATGTCCAAAAAAAATGATAGAAAAGGATTTACAATCAATTTTCGAGGTGACTAATTATCCAAATATTACTTTGAATATCCATACTTATAATCTTAAAAAACAATTGATTTCTACAGAAATTCAGATCAAATCAATAAAAAAGAATTATTTAATTGATGTCAATCAAATGAAGTCTAAGCTGATTGGTGAACAAATAATTTCTTTAACTGATTTCGGAATTACGCCACCAACCAAAATGATGGGAACTGTGAAAGTAAAAGATCAAGTGAAAATAAGTTTCAAGTTTAATGAAGAAATTCTAAAAAATCTAAATTAATGATTTTATTAAAATGAATTTAGTAACTTGTTTATATTAAATTAATTATTAATGCGAAATAAAGTTTTTTATAGTCTTATTATTTTATTGATTTTTAGTTTTGGAAATTTGGTAAAAGCACAACAAAATGATATTTGGAGCGGAGTTTATGTCTTGAAATCATCAAGATTAGATTCAATTCCGCCTCAAATTATTGATACCTTAACGATAAAAAAAATAAATGATGCTAAATTAGATGACTTACCAAGTCGCCTGCAATCAGATTTAGCTCGTTGGACGGTTCATTCTACAAAAGAAAAAGAAGGAATTGAGATTCGACAATTTTTAAACGATCCTAAAGAAAACTTTGATGAATACAAAGAATTTGGATGGACAGATTTACATGCAAAAGGTCAGATAAATTGTTTTGATGCTGGACATTTTTTTGTTTGTCAGATAGAATCAAATACAATTGTAAAGTTTTCTAATGAAGAATCCTATAAGTCTCCAACTGGTTATTTTGGCATCATGTTACATTATGGCGTTTTTGATTTAGAGAAAATAAAATAATCTTGAAAAAAATTAAAACATCAAGCGATAAACTCAACTATCACTTGATGTTTTTTATTTATAGATTGATGTATTCTTCAATATTTATCTCATTTTTAAAAACCTCATCGTGGGAAACAACCAATAACGTTCCTTGATATGTTTTGATAGCTTCGGTTAAGATTTCTATATTTTGAATATCAAGATTATTTGTTGGTTCATCTAAAATAATGATGTCTGGCGCATTTTCTTTTATCGTTAAACAACATAAAAGTAATCGCATTTTTTCACCACCACTTAATTGATTACAAGTTTTGTCCCAATCATTTTTATGAAACAGAAAACGATTCAAACGGATTTTTACATCGTGTTCTTGTAAATGTCCCGAATTATATTTTTCTGCTTGTTCATAAATGCTCAATTCATTTTGTAAAACAGAGTAATCTTGATCTATATAAATAATTTCATTAAAATTTCTTGTAATAGAACCTTCGGTTGGTTGTAGTTTTCCTAAAATTAGATTGATTAAAGTTGTTTTACCACTTCCATTATTTCCATTGATAGCTAATCGATTACCACTCGTAATTTCTAAAGTCAATGGTTTATTCCAAAGTTTCTTTTGATCAAAACTATAATTTATATGATCAATTTTAACCAAGGTTTTTCCTTTAGGTAATTTAGAATAATCAAACTGAAACTTCATCTGATCTACTTTAGATATTGATGATTGTAAAGAGCGTAATTCTGATTGTAAATTGTCTATTTTCTGCGCATGAGCATCTTTTAATTTCGCTGTACTATTTTCTGCAGAATTGCGCAAAGTGTTCATCATAATTCTAGAAACACCAGATTTTTCTTGCTTTCCCTTTCCTCGAGAATCTAATTTTTGTTGACGTTCTATTGTTGCGCGTTCTTTTTCTTTTGCTTTGCGTACAGCTTTTTCTTTTTCTAATACATCGTCAGATAAAGCTGTTATTTCTAATGTCTTTTGATCTTTATAAAAACTATAATTTCCACCATAAGTTTTAATTCCGTTTGTATTTAACTCACAAACCTTTGGTAACAAATCGAGTAACATTCTGTCGTGACTTACAACAATTAGCGTTTTATTGGTTTCTTTTATAAATTGATACAATTGTTGACGAGAAGCAAGATCTAAATGATTGCTCGGCTCATCCATAATAATTAAATCTGCTTGATGAATATCAATACCAGCTAGAAACAATTTCGTTTTTTGTCCACCACTTAACTTAGTTAATTTTTGATTTAGATCTAATTCTGGTAAATTCCATTTTATAAATGCTTCTTGAATGCGATTTTCTATTTCCCAATCATCTGCTAAAACATCGTAATTTTCCTCAGAAATATTGCCGTTTAGAATAGCATGAAACGCATCTAATTTATCAGAAATTTGTAAAGCTTCAGCAATGGAAAAATTATTCATTTGACCAAAATGTTGCGGAATTACATAGTTGTTGCCTTCAGAAATAATTTGACCATTTGACGGAATGATCTGACCTGAAATTAATTGTAATAATGTTGATTTACCAACTCCGTTGTTACCAACAAGTGCTATTTTTTCGCCTTTCTGAATAGATAAATTTAATCCATCGAAAAGCATAATTTTATTAGGAAAAGTATAAGATATATTTTGTAAATAAAGCATAATTCCTTTCTTTAATTCGTTAAAAAATGAAGGAAACGATGACGTCGTTTTCCTTTTTCTAAAAATCAATCGGAAAGAAAGTGAATTTTACATTTTAGGTCTGTTTTGCTTTATTAATTGAGTTACAAATATAATCATAATATTTTGAATAATCTTTCTGAATCAAAATCTGATAAGTTGTTGTATAATTAAAATAATAGATGTTGCTAATTTATATAATAATAAAAATTGCTTAAACGATTCAATATTTATATAATTTTGCATGCTTCGAAAATAAAAGAATTATGTATAAAAAATTAATACCATTAGCATTAGGAGGTTTATCGATTGGTACAACCGAATTTGGAATAATGGGATTGTTGACAGATGTGAGCAAATCATTGAACGTAACTATACCACAAGCTGGACATTTTATTTCTGCTTATGCATTAGGTGTCGTTATCGGCGCACCATTATTGATCGCTTTTACAAGAAAAATTGCACCTAAAACTATTCTCATATTATTGATGGCATTTTATGCAGTTTTCAACGGTTTATCAATATTCGCAAACAATTACGATTTCATGTTGATTACTCGTTTTTTATCTGGTTTACCTCATGGAGCCTTTTTTGGTGTAGGAACAGTTGTTGCTGCGGCAATGGCGCCAGAAGGAAAAGCAGCAAGGAATATTTCTTTTATGTTTTCTGGACTTACAATAGCCAATTTAGCAATGGTTCCTTTAGTGACTTACATTGGACATGAATTTAGTTGGCGTTATTATTTTGGTTTTATTACCATTGTTAGTGTTTTAACAATGATGCTACTTTATTTATGGTTGCCTTATGTAAAACCAAATGTTGAAAATGAAGAAAGTAAAGGAAATAACTCATTATTTAATCAGAATGTAATTATCGTTTTAGCTGTAACATCTGTTGGTTTTGGAGGTTTATTTGCTTGGCTAAGTTACATTAATCCTTTGATGACTTTTGTATCTGGATTTGCAAATTCTACGATGCCTTACATTATGATTTTAGCTGGATTAGGAATGGTTGTTGGAAACATTGTTGGTGGTAGAATTGCTGATAAAGTTGGTCCTAAAAAAACAACATTGATTTTATTAGCGATTATGTTCATCAATCTCGTGATAACTTTTAGTTTCTCAGAAATTCAGTTTTTATCGATGATTTTGGCATTTATGAATGGAGCTTTTTCTATGGCTTTGATTGCGCCAATCAATCTGATGATGATAAAATCTGCACCAAATTCTCAAATGATGGCTGCAGCTTTTATACAAGCAGCTTTTAATATAGCAAATGCGTTGGGAGCTTATTTAGGAAGTTTGCCTTTAGAAAATAAATTACCTTTCAATTATCCATCGCTTATTGGTGCTTTGATGGCTTTGGGTGGATTTTTTATTTGTTTCTTCTACAAAGAAAGTAAAGAGGTTAAAGCTACTTCTTGAGGTTAAAATAGATTTCATTTAATTTACAAACAAGTCACTTTTTAGTGACTTGTTTTTTATATTTGTACTTGATTAAAAACTTTTGAATCGTTTATTGTATTGATTTTTAATTAAAATCATAATTAATTATAGCAAGATTATTTTAGATGAAATACTTTTTTTTATTAACTCTAGCATTCGTTTTATCGAATTATAGTTTCGGTCAAACTAATTTACCGATTGTTAAATCTACTTCAAAAACTGTAAAAATTATAGAAAACAAAGAGCATATAACGGATTGGAATTTAGATTCTTCTCTAAAATTTGATACGTATATTACAGGTAAAAATGCAGGAAACAGAAATGTGAAAATGCTAACTGATATAGATTCTGTTGAGGTAAATCTAAAACCGAATGAAGAATTTGACTTTGTAGTTTTGTTAAATAAAACTGATTCTTGTTTTACGAAGTTCAAAAGTTTAGAAACGAAGAATTTTTCTAAAATAAATCCGCCTCAAACAACGATTATTCCGATAATTTTATCAAAAGATAACAACATAGAAACGAGTGCGATTCTTAATAAAAAAGACAGTATGAAGTTACTTTTTGATTCGGGAGCAACTGGTTTTTATTTGAAGAAAACAGCAATTAAAAAGTTTTTGAATCCAGAAAATAAACCATTGACAATGAAAGATATTAGTGACAATCATTTTCAGTTAGGAAATTTAGAATGGAATCATGAACAAATTTACCCGTTAGAAACGACAGGTGATTGTTGCGAGGGAATGTATGGTTGGGATTCTTTTGATGGAAAAATTGTGACGATTGATTACGACAAAAACAAAATGACTGTTTCTACCAAGAAAGCAAAAGTTGAACCTGAATATGAACGTTTTGAAATGGAATTGATGAAAGAACATTTTTGTATTCAATTAGAGTTAGAAATAGACGATAAACGTTACAAAAGCCGTTTTTTATTTGATACTGGGTTTCAAAAAACATTGATGTTAGATCACGATTTGATGAATAATTTAAACGCACCAATTGCAGATTTACCCTTGCTAAAAAAATCGGTGATGTATAACAGTAGAAAAGAAGAAATACCAGTAAATATCTATTCTACGCCAAAATTGGTATTTGGAAAATATATATTAGAAAATGTTCCGGTTCAGTTGAATAGTACGACAAAACCAGCAGGATATTTGACTAATTTGGTAGGAAACGAGGTTTTGAAACGTTTCAATGTGATTTTAGATTTTCAGGAAAATGTTGTTTATCTAAAACCAAATCATCTTTTCTATGCTGATTATATTGATTTAAAGAAATCTTAATAATAATTAATTTATAACTTGATTAAAAATTTTTGATCATGCTAAAAATCTGTTGTTTTATATTTTTATCGTTGTTGAGTTTTGCAAAAACTTGTTCAGGTGAGAAATCAGAAATTATAATAGAAGACAAGCCAAGACCAGAATGGTTAAAAACGGAATTTGATCACGTGGTTTGGATAGAAGATGAAGATGTTAGTAAAATAAATAGTCAATACGAAATAAAAATAGAGGAGAAGTTAAACCCTGATTCGGTTGCTGTTTTTTTTCTTTCGGCTCATGTTCCTTTAGATTATTTTAAAAATTCTAAAGATTTTTATCCAAATCAGAAAGCATTTATTTTAATAATTCCTGATTGGGAATTTTACCAAAAAGTGGCTGAAGATGCTACAAAAAATGGGATTATGTTAGAGCCTGCAACAACTAATTATTATTACTATTTTTTGAGAGAAAATAATCAATTAAAAATAGATGAATACCATATTTCTGGTGATGGACATCCCATTATAAAACATTAATTTGTTGTTTCGAATTCTATTAAATAAGGTTTTAATGGATATCCGTCTTTTGTTCTGAAATTTTCTGTGATTAACAATTGGTACTTTTTATTGGGTAATAATTCAACTGGAATTGTCCATGATAAATGATCTTCTGACCACGTTCTTTTGGTGACATCATTTTTCGGAAAAGCCATTTCTCCTAAATTTCCGAAATCTAATCCAGTATTATAACCATTCAAAGGTTTAGAAAATTGTAGGGTAATTTCTTTAATTGATGGATCAACATTAGTACTTTGATTTTTAAACTGTTTTATTCCGATAATTGTTGGTCTATTTTGTTCAAAATCTGCACGTAAATCTTCTAAAGGTTTTGAGAAATAATTTGATTTTTTGATAAAATCATTCAATTGTTTTTCATTAGAAAAATCTAAATCAATCAATTCTTTTAAAGCTTGTTTTTTATTTTTAGCTTGATTGTAATAATTTTCACTTATTTGATATCCAACATAATATCCTAAATCTCTTACATCAAATTCATTTTTACTATTACTCCAAAGCCAATTATTGATGTTGTTATAGTAAAACATTTCTTGTTCGAATTTTGCTCGAACCTTTTCTGCATTCTTTTTTCCGAAAGAAATTGCTGGAGTAGGAGAAGGAACGTCTAAGGTTTTTGTTGAAACGAATTCGGCAATTCCTTCATTAATTACAATTGACAACAAATCATTTCCTGGATTTTTTTGTTGCGTATGAATGTATTCGTGTATGTTGAGAAGAATCAAATCATTGATCGGATTGGTGTCGAAATATTTTCTAAGATTATTTTTTGTGTTCTCTGGAAATTCGTCTGTAATTGTAGATTGATCACTCATTGCAAATTCGCTTCCGATAAGCACCATATCGTCCAAAGTTGTTCCGTTTGATCTAAGCGCACCAATCGTAAAATATATGGTTGCAGGTTTTAAATCTGGATAAATTTCCCGTAATTTTTCTATTCCTTTGTTTAATTCTTTGACGTAATATTTAGATTTTAAAGTATTTTTTCTAACAGAATTCCAAAATTTTGGGTAATTATTTATTGCATCAATATAATCCTTATTCGTGTATTGTCTTGCTTCTCTAATGGCATTAAGACCTTTGGTTGCTTTAGATAAATACAAATCGTCTAGAAGTTTGTATTGCGTTGCAGAATCTTTTGTAAGGATAATTTTATCGTAGGCTTGCCAAAAATTTTCTATGTCAGAATTTATTATATTTTGCGCATTTAATGACAAGCAAAAAGTCAAAAAAGAAACAGTAAAAAATCGTTTTATATTCATAAATATTTATCCGTTAGAGTAAAAATAATTCAGTTTTCTGGAATACTTGGATTGGTATAACCAGCAAATTTTAGGTAATTATCTGGTAAAGAATCTGTGTCGATAGAAATCATTTCTTCGCTAATTTTCTTCATACCAAATTGATCTGGAATATACTTTTCTATTATGCGATAAGCGCCAATATAATCGTACATATCTTCGTAAACAATCAACGTGTCGTTTTCTACTTTGTATGAACCTTCATTGACAATAAAACCTTTTTTTGTTTTGAATTTGATGATATTGATTTCACTATATTTTTGATTATCAACTGCAATTTTTATAGTTTGAATGGAATCATTTTCGGTAGAAGAATTCTCGTTTTTATAAATTTCTGTGTTAAGATAAACTGTTAATTTTTTATTTTTTATCTTAATGTTTTCTATTAATTTATCTTCTTTTGTAATAGATGAAACGCCTGCAATTCTATATTGATTATCATCAGAAACTTGTGCGTAACTAACAGAAAGTAATCCAGTTAAAAGGAAACTAGCTAAATATTTATTCATTATTATTAGGTTGTGTTTTTCGAGGCGTTAAATTAAGAAATTATCTCGAATAATTTAGTATATTGTTGAAAAACAAATTCTTATTGATTGTTTCATGTTTTATAATAAATGAACATTTTAGAAATATAATACTGAATATACAATTTTGATGTTTTAATTTTGAATGTAATTGATAATGTATAAAAGATTGTTTATCTATTAATACAATCTTTTCATAATAAATTGAGAAGCTGAATTAATGATTTTGATTTTGAAAAAATGAAAAATAAAATATACATAATAATTGGAGTTGGGGTAGCTTTATTATTTGGCTTTTTTATAAAAATAACTCATGAAGATAATATGAAAAAAACTTATAATGATGCTTATTTTACGATAGCTACAATAAATAAATCTACACAAGAAACTAGAAGAAGTTACTATGAATATACATTCAAACTACAAGAAGTAGAATATAATAGAAAAACTGTATCAGAAGAAAATTTTATAAAGGAGGGAGATAAAGTTCTAGTGATGTTTAACAAAAATAAGCCTTCTGAATCCTATTTATTGAGAAATACAACAATACCTTATAAATATTTAGATAAAGATACTATTTGGACTTCTCTTCCTGATTTTATAAATCCAGAAGATTTAAAATTTTTGGATGAATAAAATTGGTCATGTATCAATAATGTTGATGAGCTATATTTAAGAATTTTGTAATGAAAATCAAATACTTTTATTTAATGTTAGTTTTTGGATTATCTTTAATTTTGGGGAGCTTAGGTAAAGGTGGAGTAAATACCACCCTAAAGGTTGCTGGTGAGAAAGCAGTAAAAGCTGGTCAAAATAAGGTTAGTGAAGCTGTGATAGAAGGAACTGTTATGGGAGCAGAGAAAACTTCAGATCAATTCATAAAATATAAATAAATGGACATTGAATTATTTGTTCTGTCAATTATATTCTTAACTGTAGGAATAATAGCAACGTTAAGGAATAAGTATTGGAAATTATCAGAAGATGATCCTAAGAAAGTTGTAGAAATCCAGCTTTTTTATTCTGGATTAATATCTACTGCATTAGGGATTTTAATTTTCCTGAAAATTTTAGAAGGGTAATGTTTCAGATTTAGTAATGTTATGAAATTTTCACACAACAAATAAAAATAGTCTTATTTACTTGTATAAAATTGTTTAATATGATTTAAAGTTTTTTATTAAGTATTCTAAATATGAATTAATGATTTTGAAATTGAAAAGAAATAATTTTTTTATCATCCTATCAATAATATTATTAGCATTTATTATAATATATTTTAATGATGATTATAACAAGAGAAAGAAGTCTATCTATAAAAATGCTTATTATTCTATTGCTAATATAGATGAATATGTAAAACAAACTCGTACACGATACTATGAATATTCTTACAGATGGATGAGCAATATTTATACTGGTCAGGAAAAATCTAATGGAAAATTTAATAAAAATGATAAAGTTCTAGTGATGTTTAACAAAAAAAAGCCTTCCGAATCCTATTTATTAAGAAATACAACTGTACCTTATAAATATTTAGATAAAGATACTATTTGGACTTCTCCTCCTGATTTTATAAATCCAGAAGATTTAAAATTTTTGGATGAATAAAACAGTTTGTCTAATCCAATTACAGCTTATAGGTTTTTATATTTGATAAAAATGATTATTTTTCTTGATTTAGAAGTTACATGATTTGTATAAACATTAAAATATGAAAATAAAACGCTTATATACTTTTATAATTTATTTAATTTTACTAATCATATATGTGTTTATAAATGCATTTGGACTTTTTAATAAGTTGAATGTATTTTTTTTGAATATAGTTATAGTTCCAATAATCTTGTTAATTAGTTTTGAAAGCGCATTTAAATCAACGAATTTAAATAAATCATCATCAAAAGATAAGATATATATTCTAACACCATTCTTAGTTACTTCAAGTTTATTTATACTTTTCATTTTACTTATTCTAGTTGGTTTTATTTTATACAGAGATATTTGGAATTTTTGGTAGGAAGAAGGAATTTGTTTTTCTTTTTAGAAAAAAGAATTATATTTAAAATCAGAAGTTATTTGAATTGACACCCACTACTACCCTTTTGGGTTGAAACATGAGGGGTATGTAGGAAATCAACAAGTGATAATTGGTGTAGATGAATATGAATCTCAAAACAAAACCACGATAACAGCCAACAACACCATAGGAATAGGAACCAATCCAGCTCAATCTACTGGTTCGGCTTCTTATAACTATAAGTACAACGGAAAAGAGTTACAGGAGGAGTTGGGACTTAACATGTATGCCATGGATATGAGACAGTATGACCCTGCAATAGCAAGATGGGTAGTACAAGATCCTGTAGTGCATCATTCTATGTCACCTTACAATGCTTTTGACAATAATCCTGTCTTTTGGGCTGATCCAAGTGGTGCGGATGCAAATAGTAGTACTGATTTATTTGGTAGAGATAGATATGATAAAAATGGTATGTTTATTCCTCCTAATGAGAGAGATTCAAATGATAGTACAGGGGTTAGAAAAAATGACGACGGGACTTATTCAGTTGTTGGAGCTGAAAATGATGGTGATACAGGTATTTATATGGCTGATGAGAATAATAAATGGAATAAAAAAAGTAAAAAAATTGGAAATACTTTAAATCCATGGGATTTTCTCTTTACTGATGATGAAACTGGAGAGTTTTCTTTTAAAGAAGGACTTATATTTAACCCTAATTCTAAACTAAATTTTGCTACATTACTATATACAAATAAATTTAATTTAACAGGAGATACCTTAGGAGATTTAATTTTATTGGCTATGACTTCAGCTAATAAATCACATCGTGATTTAAAGTATTTTTTAGGAGCATATACTACTGTTGTTGTCAATTCTGAGTCTAAAATTTATACAACCGTAAGAACAACATCTAACGTATCATTTGGTCTCAACCTAAGAAAAATTCAATCAGCAAGTAATCTGAGTACAAGAGACTTTTATGTAAAATACATGCCTTTTGTTGGTAGATATAATCAACATCAAAATGAAGGTAATGGTTATAACAAAGGATATCCGTTTTTTGGAGAACATACCTATTCAGGAACAGGTATATATAATGGTTATTATTTAAGAGGTAATTATAAAAAATATATAAATCCTTAATTATGAGAACTAAATTTCTTATTATTACTATCCTTAGTACATTTTTCGGATGTAATAATTTTCTTGAAGATAAAGAATTAATGTTGAAAATTATAGAGAGTTCAAATTATAAAATAGAGTGGCATACAAAAAGTGGTGTTACTAAAGTTTATCCTAATTACATAGATATTACTAATAAAATTGAAAATACAAAATATCAAATTGTAGATGAACTTGATATACTAGATATTAATTTAGTAAATAATGATAGTTTATATATTATATATAATAAAAATAGTAGACTTCTTGAAATTAGAAAAAATAATGAAAAACTAGGTTTAAAAATAATACCTAAGAACAACCATGTTTATTATACCGGGAAAAGGTTTTATTAATGGAGGTAATGTATCAGATTTAGTAATGCTGTAAAAGTTAAGTGTAACTAATTGTAAATAAGATTTTTTCAATTTAAAGATAGATAACAGGACTAGGTAAACCCTATTCTTGTTATTTTTGGTACTCTTAAACCATCTAAAATGACAAAGCTCAATCAAGAGTTTCAAATACTTTTACCCAATGATAGTTTTTAGTTTGTCATTGGGTATTTTTGTGTTTGGTCGTTAGAAGAAATCTATACTTCTCCGATAAAAACTTGTTCTTATCAAGATAATAGATGTAAAAGGAAAAAAGAACCATTAGATTTTCAATTTTAAAAGGTATAAGCTCAAAGCTCTCTTGTTTTCTATAAAAGGAGGAATTGATATAGGGACTTCAAAAAGAATAAAAGAGAATGGATTTTTACTTTGTTGATACTTCTACATTTTCTTAAAAAGAATCTTTCCATCAAAAAAATAGAAACAAACCTTTTCAAGAACTATCAAGAATTTATAGTGTAAGCAAAAGAATCTCTTGTTTTCTGTAAAAAGAGGTATCAATATAGGGATTGGGAGAAGATAATAGGAGATACTGCAAATTTTAGTTTTTGTAAAAAGTAACCAATTCTTCTATTGAAGCATTAATTTTCTAATTGAATAAAAAAAGACTGTATTTTAGTGGGTATGGATATTGAACAAAAATTAATTGAGATTGTAAACACCACAGAAAATACATATTTAGTTTATAAAAAGATAGCTTCTAAATTATTGATACATGATTTGGAATATTTAAATAAAACTTTAGAAGAATTATCTAACCAACAACTTATTGATAAATATCTTCAAGAAGAAAAAGAAGATGGGAGTTTTTATTACAGATATAAAAAGGGAGTTGATGATAGATTCATAAAGAAAATTGGGGGTAATAAAGATTCCTATGATAACTGGTGTACAATAAAATGGGTAGATAGAAAAAGAGAAGAATTAAGTGAGTTAAAGAATAAATTGGTAGAAACAGATAAGTTATACCCTACTTTAAAAGTAGACCTCCTTCCATTAAAATTAATCCTTATATTCAAACTATTGAAGGACAATAAATGGATTCATAAAGAAATATTAAAAAAAGATTTTGATACTGCGTTTTCAGGAAAAGAAACCTCCATAAAACCACAGATTATCTTCCTAAAGAATAAACAGCATCTTGCTTACTTAATTGAAAAATTGAATCTTAAGAAAGGATCTTATAGTCATATTATAGAAACCTCAGAAATCTTTATTACTAAAGATAATAAACCTTTTAAAGAAATAAGAAAGACAAAATATAAAGAAACAGATGACATCAAAAAAATAGATAAAAAAATAAATGAAATTATAAACAACTGAATTTTAATGTTTTATTTATTAAAAATAAGACATTTATAAGACAGTCGTTTTATATCCTTTCTTTCTTATACTTCATTCATAGAATTTTGCTCCTGTTTAAACAATACAAGAGAATAAGTACTTATTCATTTTTTAATTCATAAACTTTTAAGAAATGAAAGACAAAAAAATGTTTTCTATTTATAGAAGAATCAAGGAGATAAAACCAACAAACAGTATTGGTATAGAAGAGCTCAATCTTATCCTAAAAAGTGATGAGATGAAAAGAAAGATTGAAGCTATAAGAAAGGCAGAAGATAAAGTAACAAAAAACCAGTTAAAAGGAGAACTTCCTTTGGTTACTTTTAGTGGAGAATTCAAAGAAAGAAGAAATACAGGATTAATCCGTCATTCAGGGTATATTAGTTTAGATATAGATCATATTTCTGATGCTAAAGAGTTGAAAGAAAGACTACAAAAAGAAGTTCCATTCATTCACTGTATGTTTATCTCTCCTTCGGGTAATGGTTTGAAGATTGTGGTAGAAACACAAGCAACCAATGAAGAGGAACACTTTAAGTATTTTAAAGGATTGGAATATTATTTCAAGACTTTAGAAGTTTTAATAGACACAAAATGTAAAGATATTGGTAGAGGTTGTTTTTTAAGTTATGATGAAAACCCATTTTACAATCCACAATCCCCTATTCTTGGCTTAGAATGGTTGGAGAAGTATTCTTTTTCAGAATTAGACAATAGAAAAATAGTAAAAAAAGGATTAAAAAGAGAGACTCCTATTTGTGAATTTGTTTTAGAAAACAAAAATGAAGTGATTCAAAAAGCAATCAATCGTTTTTTAAAAGCTCCCATAGGAGAAAGACATGGAGTTTTGTTAAAACAAGCCAATCATTTAGGATACTACATCAATGCCAAAAAGTTGGATTATGATGAATGTTATCAAGGACTTGTATCAGCTGTACAAAAAAGAAAAGAAACCGAAGTAGATATCAATTTAGAAAAAGACAAAAAGACCATAGAAGATGGATTGATTCATGGAATAGAACATCCCAAAACTGTGGATAACTTATCTATCAGTACAATAGATTATCCATTTTGGTTTTCATATCAAAGAAAAATTAGTATCAAGATAACTTCTTTCTACAAATTCTTAAACCGAAATGGTTTTTGGGGATTCAATTATGGAAAAAAAAAGAAATTAGTACAGATAGAAAAAAACATTATAAAAATTGTAGACAAGACCACAATTATCGATTTTATAATGGAATACATCAAAAAACAACCTTATGATATAGGGAATGGTTGTACCAATTATCAATTAGAAGAAGCCTTCCGTAACCGAATGAATCACTTATTAAGTGAGAACCAATTAATAGCAATAAATGTTTTTGACAAAGAGATATTGAAAGATACCAAAGAAATAGCTCATCTATTTTTTGAAAATGTTGTTTTACAAATTACAAAAGAAAACACTAAATTACTCAATTACCAAGATGTAAAAGGTTTAATATGGGAATCTTCGATTATAGAGAGAAAGTGGAATTTGGAGGAAGTAGATGAAGAAAAATATTTAAAAAGTGATTTTCTAAACTTTGTCAAAGCCGTAACAGGAGAAAGAGATGATAAAGAATGGTCAAGATTTGAGAGTATGAAAAGCATTATTGGTTATCTACTACATAACTACAAAAAACCAGAACACAACAAAGCAGTCATTTTTTTAGATGAAATCATCTCCAATTATCCTGAAGGAGGAACAGGGAAATCAATTCTGATAAAAGCCTTAGGATATTATAGGAAATCAGTCATCATAGATGGTAAAAATTTCAAATTTGGAAGAGCCTTTGATTTTCAGAGTGTTGATGTAGACACCAAATTACTTGTTTTTGAAGATGTAAAAAAGTATTTTAATTTTGAACAGTTATTTTCAGTTATAACCGATGGGATAACAGTAGAAAGAAAAGGAGAACAACCTTTTAGAATCAATGTTGAAGATTCTCCCAAGATACTTATTTCTTCCAATTACACTATTTTAGGATTAGGAAATTCTAATCAAAGAAGAAGAATTGAAATTGAATTTTCACAATTTTACAATAAAAATCATACCCCTTGGGATGATTTTAAGAAGACATTGTTTGATGATTGGACAGCAGAAGATTGGTTTTATTTTGATAGATTCATGGTAGAATGCCTACATCTCTATTTGGAGAAAGGCTTACTAACTCCTACCATAAAAAACCTTAATCTGAAAAAACTACAAGAAAAAACCTCAAAGGAGTTTGCAAAATTCTCAGAAACAAACCTCTCTGATTTGAAATTTAAAAAAGAACATAACAATAATGAACTGTTCAACACTTTCAAAGAATTGTATCCTACAAATTCTTTTGTAAGTCAAACAGAGTTTAATAGATGGTTACGGATTTATGCAGAAATCATGGAACTTAAAATTATAGAAAGAACAAGCAATAACAAACCATTGTTTAGTTTTCAAAAATAGGAGTCTACATTTTTGAATCAAAAATTTCTATTTTTCTATTGCATGAACCTTCATAATCCAATCAAGAGTAGTCATAAAAATAAGGAAAGTCTTTAAAAATAATAGGCATGATTTGAAAAAAACTATTAATTTTATAGCTCAAAACATAGATAAATGATTCAATAAAAAGAATTTAAGACATATTAATAAAAAGCATTAGCTGTTTTTTAGGTTTCTCAAAATCGCCAAATTAAAGAAGCACCCTAAAATAAGTAGTTGATGTCCGTGTTATGGCATGGGCATACTTATTGGGGTGTGGGTGTTTGGCGATACCTGAGGAACTGTAAGCTATGTCCCATGCTTTTTCATTTTATAGAATACTTCTGAATGGGACAATCGGAAGACCTCAAACACATTATCCCATGACAAAAATTTTAATGAGCTTATCTTTTTTATTTTTGATAAGTTGCCAAGGACAAACCACAGAATCCTCGAAGACAGCTCCTCAAGAACAATCCTCAACAACAGAAATTCCTAATTGGAAAACCAAGTATTCCATCCAATCAATAGAAACAGGATTTGGAGATTCTTCTAAAGGTTGGAAACCAGTCCTTTTGCTCAATATAGAAAACCATACAAATCAATCCATTGATGAATATGTAAGAGTTAGAGCTTTGTTTTATGATACAGAGAGCAATACAGAAATAGGAACTTCCATAAAATACTTGGTCTCTAAAGGTTCTCCATTTTTACCTAAAATGAATAAAGACCTCTTGTTTTTCACAAAGACAGCTTACAAAACCATTAATCCTTTTTATTTAAAATTAAGGGTGAAATTATATATAAAAGATGAATTTGTAGAAGACCTTGCTATAGAACCCTTAGAATTATGATAATCCAAATTTAAGTATATATGAAAAAGAAATTTATTTTAATTCCACTTTTAAAGTTAAGCTTCATTCCTGTTTTTGGACAACAAATAAAACTTGGAGAAGATGCTTTTGTTATCAAACAACTCATCGAATGGTCAACCAACGAAAGAAGTGGTTATGATAGTTCTGGAAATTCCAAAGGAAATAATGTAGAATGGGATGTAAAGTATTATGATGGTAAAATATCAGAAGTCATCCAATGTTATTACAACCAAGTTTTATATGATTTAAAAGTGAGAACAACCTATTGTAATCATTATATAATGTCCAAAGGAAAACTCTCTTATGTCTTAACTCAATACCGTGATTTATCCGTATCTGAATTGAAAAAGAAATACGACAATCTATATTTGGATAGTAAAGTGGAAGATTTTTATTTATCAGATGATTTTAAAGCATATAATAAAATATACTTGCATAAGAATGGGTTGGCTACGGTGGAATGGAGAAACTTAGATACCAATAAACTTTCTAATTCTTCAAAAACAAAAATCAAAACTCTAAAAGAAGTATCAGAGAAAAAACAAATTGAAGAAAAACAAAAAAGAGAAAAAATTCAATATTTAGAGTCAAAATATTTTGATATAACAGAATATGATACTCTTTACATTTCAAAAATCTACCCAAAAATAGAAACTTTAGCAATTGAAAATGTATTTGAAGATTTGAAAATCAGAGAAGGAGAACAAAAGCAAATCAGAGAACAATTTATATTGACGTTAAAAGCTTCTAAGAATAATACGTCTTCATTAGGAGCTCATGTTCGCAATAGAAATCAAGAAACTCCTGAATTTTTCCCTAATATATTGTATAACCTAAATCTTAAAATGCCTGTGATAAAAGAACAATACCAGGACAAGGTATATGAACTCAATAGGTTTATAGAAATCAATTTGAATTATGATTTAATCGTAGGGATTGTGAATGTTAAGAAAAAGAAAACCATCATAGATGTTTTAAATAATCCAACCTTTTCCCATGAGTATAAAAAAGCCATTGAAGATTTATTAAAAAATGAAGACAATGGAATTTATCAAATAAAATATCAGTTTGGTTTGGTGAACAATACCGATGCTGTAAAACTTGTAGCAAAAAAAATAAAATAGCTTTTTAAAATTTTCTACATCTTCAAAAAAAATAGTTGAATAGTTTTTTGTTAGAAAACATCTTGTAATATTTAGACCTTCTAAAAAAGAATTATCATGAAACAATATGCCCTTTACCTTCGGGTAAGTACAGAAGAGCAACAAACAGCCAATCAAAAATTGGCACTTGTTCAGTATGCTCAACAGATGAACTATAGCTATGAAGTAATAGAAGAAGTGGAAAGCAGTAAAAACACAAGACCAAAAAAACAACAACTCCTAAATGATTTAAGAAAAAAGAAATACGAAGGAGTTGTTGTTTATAAATTAGACCGTTGGGCAAGAAGCAGTAGAGAATTACTGTTAGAAATAGAAGAATTAACCCAAAAAGGCATTCAATTCATCAGTTATACCGAGAACTTAGATTTTACGACAGCTATTGGAAAACTTCAATTCAATATTTTAAGTGCCTTTGCAGAATTTGAGAGAGACCTTATTAGACAAAGAACCATAGAGGGGTTGAGAAGAGCAAAATCAGAAGGCAAGAAATTAGGCAGACCCAAGGGATCAAAAGATAGTAAGGGTAGAAAGAAAATAGGATATTATGAAAATAAAAATGCTGTTTTATCCAAAACAAAAAAAGGTGGGGTAAAAAAGGAAACCATTTAAAGGTAGCTTCCCCAAGAAAAAGAATCCCTCAAAAAAACGAACGTTTATTTGTACTCAAGATTATAAATGAAAGTCAAAGAAGAATTCAGAGAATACTTACAAACCTTAGGATACTCCACACAGATAAGCTATGAACTTCCCAATACCATTGAAAGAATCCTACATCACCTCCAAGGAAAACCCATAAGCAAAATAACTAAAAAAGATTTAGAAGACTATGTTCTGTACCTCCAAACCTCCATAAGTACAAGAACAAAACAAAAGCGAAGTATTGTGCAAATCAACAGCTACATCTATGCTTTGAAACATTTCTCGAAATTTCTCTACACAGTTAAAGAACAAACCTTAACTGTTCATCATCTAAGCTATTTAAAAGATGTCCACAAAAAGACGAGAGAACCTTTAAATCTTGAAGAAGTACAACAATTATTTGCAGTAACAGACCAAACCAAATATGGATTAAGAGACCGTGCCATGCTTACCTTGTTTTACAGTTGTGGATTAAGAAGAAATGAAGGTATTCATGTAAAGACCACAGATATAGACTTTCGGAAGAACTTGGTTTTTGTGGAAAAAGGAAAATTAGGCAAACAAAGATATGTTCCTTTCACAGAACAAAGTGCTTGTTATCTGAAAGATTACCTTTACAAAGCAAGACCACAATTCATAAGAAAAGCAGAGAAAAAAAAACGGAAAACTTTATTTATATCCAATAGAGGTTTAGCATTGGAGAGTCAAAGTTTACTCAACCGATTAAACCATCTAACTAAGAAAGCAAAGATTGATAAAAAAGTAGGATTACACACCCTAAGACACAGTATTGCTACCCATTTACTTCAAAATGGAATGGATATTTACAGTATTTCAGAGTTCTTGGGACATAGCAGTTTAGAATCCACTCAAATTTATACCCATATTATAGAAGATGAAAATCAATAAAAAGAGTTTTCAAGACAAACTTATTTTAAAAGGATTATCCAAAGAAACCATCCAAAGCTATGTCTATGCCTTAGAGAAATATGAAACATGGATAAACCAACCTAAAACCCCCCAAGACGAAAGTATTCAAAGTACAGCTTATAAGTATCTGAAATTTCTCAAGAAGAAATACAAGAACAACTCTTCACTTTATGGATTTATTTACCCTTTGAAACTCTATTATAATTTATTTAGAAAAGAGAATCCATTTTTACACATTCATTTAAAAAGACATGAATACAGTATAAAAGACAATACTTTTACTGTAGAAGAATTGGAAGAAATCTTTGATACCTATCCTGAAAACACCTTGACAGAAATAAGAGATAAAGTTCTATTAAGTCTCTACATTTATCAAGGAATCAGAACCAAAGAATTAAAGAATATCCTTCTTGAAGATGTAGACTTTTCACACTACAGAATTCATTTGAAAGGAGATGAAAAGATAAATGGAAGAACAATAGCTTTAAACATCAAACAAATCCTACTGTTCAATACTTATTTAACCATCCATAGAAAGGAACTTTTAGGAGAGAGAACCACAGAATTATTAATTATCACCCCACATCCCAGCAATAGAATAGATGCCCTTGTTTACAGACTATCGGTAAAACTAAGAAAAGAATTAATAGGTTTTGAGAATGTAAACCAAATTAGAAAAAGTGTTATTCAAAAGTGGCTAAAAGAACATAACCTAAGAAAAGTACAATATTTAAGTGGACACAAATACATCTCCTCTACAGAGAAATTCATCACAAAAGACCTCTCTGAATTAACCAAACAAATCAATAAATATTTTCCATTTTAAAAGCCAATTAAAAATAGTATATTTACAAAAATTGAAGAAGAATATTCCTCTTCAATAATGGAGTTTTTTGACAGAAATAACTAAGGTATTTTCCCTAAAAAAGGTTGACTAAAACTTGATAGTTGTAAATAATTAAGAACCAATGTAACCATTTGATTCTGAAATCAGCTCCCAATACCCACTACTACCCTTTTGGGTTGAAACATGAGGGGTATGTAGGAAATCAACAAGTGATAATTGGTGTAGATGAATATGAATCTCAAAACAAAACCACGATAACAGCAAAAGCGATTGCTAACCCGATTACTGAAACAACGGGGTCAGCTAATTATAATTATAAATACAACGGTAAAGAGTTGCAAACAGACTTAGACATCAACTTATATGACTACGGAGCAAGAAACTATGATCCAAGTATTGGGAGATGGATGAATGTTGATCCGCTGGCGGAAGCTTATTTTGAATCATCTCCATATAATTATGTGGCAAATAATCCAACCAATTCATTCGATCCAAATGGAATGTGGGTTGTAAATATTACTTCTTCTACTGATAAAAATGGAAATATAAATTATGCTCTTCAATTTACTGCTGAAGAAGATGATGATATTGAATCTTTAAGTAATCAATTAGGAATATCGGTTGAAGAGTTGGGAAAAGTTTCTGAACTAAAAAAAGGAATATCTGAAGGTTCTACATTCGGATTATCGGAAATTAGCGAGGTATCAATGATTAATGATGGTCTAACAACTATTTTAGGAAATTCAGTACATGAATCTTTATCTAACTGTGCTAGTGTAGCAGGTTTTTGTACAAATACTTTTGTTCCTTATCAATATGGAAACTCTACTGGACAAAATATTGAAGTTTTAGCAGAAACTTTAAAAGGGGCATTTACTTCTGTTTCAGAGAAAAACGCAAAAATAGGAACTATTATTCATTATAGATTAGCATCTGAGTCTAAAACAAAGAATATGATTACTCAGCAATTAATTAAAGAATTGAAAGCTGGAAAAATGTCAGATGCAGAAATTCAAATAGTTTTAGCTAAACCCGAAACACAAAATTATATAACTAACACAACAAAGGTTATAATGAGTAATGAAAGGCACTTCTCTGTTGTCGTTTTAAAAGATAAATCAGGAGAAAAGGTTCAAAATATTGTTCAGAAAACAGGAAAGGTTCCAATGCCAAAAGAAGTACTACCTGCTAATGTGAATGAAGGAGCAGGCTATGTACCAACTCCTGTAGAAGGAACAAACAATCCATATTATAACAAATAATCTCATATTAAGATGAAGCATATAATTTTTATTTTATCTTTTCTATTGTTTATCTCCTGTTCAACTAATATGATATTGGAAAATAAAATGTATAAGATAAGCAATGTTGAGGGTAAATCAACTGATATAAGAAAGCTACTTTATTCTTTAGACACAGATAACATGGTTTTTGATTCTCTTTATATCAGATATGATAAAGAAGGATATAATAATTGTTTTATTTATAAAGGAAATAAAGTAGTTTCAGAATTTAAAGTAAATGAAAATACAGAGGGAAATTTCTTAGCTGAAAATTACTTTCCATTAGGAGAGATGGGATACAGTTACAGAGATCCAAACCAATTTCAATATCAGTTGTTAATTAAAAAACATGGGAGAACCATTAGTTTAGTTTTTGAGAATGTTGATGAATATGATTATGAATGGCTTAGAAATAATCAATTAGATGAAAATATAATCATTACTTTAGCAAACTAATGGAAATTGATCAAACATTTTTTTTAGAGATTTTTGTAATGAAAATCAATTTTTAAGTTAAAAATTAAGAACCTATGTATATTTTTAGAGTCTTTAATCTTTCTAAAGTGACAAAACTCAATCAAGAGTTTCAAATACTTTTACCCAATGATAGCTTTCGGTTTGTCATTGGGTATTTTTGTGTTAAATCTATACTTCCCCAATAAAAATATGTTCTTATCAAGATAATAGATGTAAAAGGAAAAAAGAACCATTAGATTTTCAATTTTAAAAGGTATAAGCTCAAAGCTCTCTTGTTTTCTGTAAAAAGAGGTATCAATATAGGGATTGGGAGAAGATAATAGGAGATACTGCAAATTTTAGTTTTTGTAAGAAGTAACCAATTCTTTTTATCTCAGCATTAATTTTCTAATTGAATAAAAAAAAGGTTTTATTTTAGTAGGTATGGAAGAGATGAACATAACCGATATTGTAAAAAAGGTTTTATTAACTACAGAGAATTCAGAAGATACTTTTCTGATATTAATCGAAAACCGTTCAAAAGAAATCAAAGAAAAAGTACTTGAATATCTTTCCCATCCTTTTTCTGATTTAGAAAACCAATTTATCAGTCCCCTTATTTTCTTTGAAGGGACATTTGAATACCGATATTCTGAGAGTGATTATGAGAAGGCTTATAATGAGATAAATAGAACATCAAGTATTTTACTACAAGATGAAGTACAATATAGGGCAACAGAAAAATGGATTGAAGGAAAAAGAGAAGAATTAAAAAGTCTTCTTATAAAAAATGGAAAAAAGAAAGAAAATAAAAATGAAAAAATACCAAGTTTCCAAAAAGGTCTGAAAATTAGTGAAGAACAGTTAGACAAGTTATTCTTAGCATTAAATGAATTGAATTTAATCAAAGAGAATAATTCTGAGCTATTTAAACAATGTTTTTTAGGAGGCAAACTGGAAAAACAACCTCAGATAAAGTTTTATGAACAACCTCAAATATTGTATTATCTTTTCAAGTTAATGGATGACCATGGAGTAATAACTGATTATGAAAGATCTAAAATTTTCACTAAATAAAAAACACCCAACTTTACATTTTTGGGTGTAAAATTGGGTATTTTTGTGTTTTATAATTTAAATAAAAAAGCCCTAAACATAGGAGTTTAGGGCTTTGTAAGCGGAGAGAGAGGGATTCGAACCCCCGGAGGTGTGACCCTCAACGGTTTTCAAGACCGCCGCATTCGACCACTCTGCCATCTCTCCAAAGCAGTCTATTGCTGTATTGCGAGTGCAAATATA
>Ga0160490_100105_pt1 | contig 71956 bp, 67 predicted proteins | sample DIDnMG_7_FD_108210 | JGI IMG/M metagenome (GOLD analysis project Ga0160490, IMG submission 108210) | Enriched soil microbial communities from UW Madison campus, WI, USA - DID2934_E24_Lignin MG | ecosystem: Environmental > Terrestrial > Soil > Unclassified | place: USA: Madison, Wisconsin...
GGTATCTCTCGCATCCCACGGCATAAGCGACTCCACAGACGGGTTCTTATGCCTTAGTTGTAAGTGTCTACCATGTCCCCGAACAAGTGTTCATGATGTCCCCGGACCGTACATGGGAGAGGGTTGGGGTGAGGGCTTCAGACCGCACTGCAACGCCGGGTGGCGGCTGCGCCTTACCCGGCCTAAAACACCTGGCCTGCCTTACGCCTTGTAAATAAACCGTTGAATAAAATCGGCAATATCGGCTTCGACCATGGCGCATTTTTCCGCCGAAGGCCGCACGCCCAGAAACTCATCATAACCATTCAACAGTGAAATCAGCTGTCGCGTGGTGCGGCTGACGTCACACTCGCGAAAGCTCCCATTCGCTACGCCCTCCTCAATAATGCCGCGGACGATTTCGTTCCACGCTTGGGTGATGGATTCCACAAATTCAGCGTAAACGTCATTATGCAGCGCTAACTGCCACGTTGAGCCATACAGCTGCCAGGCGGCATCCGGCTCAAAGGGTAAAAAATCGACGACCAGGCGTTCCATTTTTTGCGTGGAGGGTAATGCCGCCACCTCACGGGTAAATGTCTCCAGCTCATCACGCATAAAACGATCCAGCGCGGCGATACACAGGGCCTGCCAGTTGCTGAAATAATGGTAAATATGGCTACGAGAGATCCCTAACGACTCGGTCAACTCACGCGTGGTGACATTAGCGATCCCCTTCTCCAGAAATAGTGCGATAGCCCCGTCCAGGATCCTGGCTTTTAACGCCTCTTTTGTTTCTTTCATCTACACGCCCACGTTGACTTTGAGCAAGTGCTCAAATAGACTCACCCCACAGATTTGAGCAACCGCTCAAATCCATCTTAACAGAAAATTGTATGCTTACCTTAAAAAATGCGGCACCAGCCGCAGTCCCGAACAGCGCGGTCAAGACGCTCAAATTGCTGGGCCAACGACATAGCCGAAAACTCGTCCTTACCTTCTTACTGGTGGCAGCTGAAAACATCACCATGCTGCTTTATCCCCTGCTGGCGGGGTTTGCGATCAATGCCATTGTTAACGGTCAGGCGTTACATGCCGTGCTCTATGCGGTGATGGTGTTTACGATGTGGGCGATTGGCGCGGCAAGACGCAGTGTCGATACCCGCACCTTTGCGCGCATTTACGCCGAACTGGCCGTTCCGGTCATTATTGCGCAACGTGAAGAACAGCACAGTGCTTCAACCATTGCCGCCCGCGTGGCGCTGTCGCGTGAATTTGTCGATTTTTTCGAGAAACACTTGCCGGTGCTGGTGACCTCTGTCGCGTCCATCATTGGTGCCGCAGTGATGTTGCTCCTGCTGCAGTTCTGGACCGGCGTCGCCTGTCTGTTCATCCTGGTGTTCTTTGCCCTGTTTTTACCGGGATTCACCCGCAGGAACGAAGCGTTGTTCCTGAGACTGAACGATCGGCTGGAAAAAGAGGTCGCCTTTGTGAACAGCGCTTCACGGATGTCGCTCTCCAGGCACTACGACGTGCTGGCGCGGCTCAGAATTAAACTGTCGGATCGGGAAGCCTTTGGCTATTTAGCTATCGGCACGGTGACCGCGATTTTATTCGCCAGCACCATCCTGACCATGTCGTTCGAAGGGGGGCTGGATGCCGGTCATATCTACTCGGTCATGACCTACATGTGGATGTTTGCGATGAGTCTGGATGACGGGCCGCAGTTGCTGGAAAAATATTCTCAACTTAAGGATATTGGTAAGCGGGTTAATACCAGTAGCCTTTAATCAGGGTTTATCCCCTCACCGCAACGATGAGGGGATAACTGTGCTTTTACATCGAATATCCCGGCTTCTTAATCAACTCATCCAGCTTCGGGCCAATCTCCGTATCCCAGACCTGCGCTTTCCAGTCGGCTTCCTGAACTTCGTTCAGGGCCACGGAAATAGAGCGATCTTTACTGTTCAGATGGCGGGTGATCACCTCGGCGATATCCGCGGCCAGGGCGGTTTTTTGTTCGTCGTTCAGGTCGCGAGGGAAGCATTTGATATTAACGTGTGGCATGTGCAGGGCTCCTTTTGAGTAAGAGTTCCAGACTAGCAGAGTATGTCGTTGTCTTTTAGCACCTTGTGCAGTTTCGGGAGCGTGCACAGGTTATCGGCAATGGCGGTGATATTCGGCGTGTTGGCGGCAAACCAGTCCGGGCGTGGCCCCCAGGTGCGCATTACGCACAGATAACAGTCGATAAGGGTGATCTGCTCGCCAAAGGCCCAGGGCGCAGCTTTGAGGTGGTTATCCAGCCACAGGTAGAGCGATTTACGGTATTCGCGGCAGTTCTGCTGGAGCTGTTCCGGGGCATCCGGTGCCCAGCGCTCCGGGTAGTCGGCGTAGGTAAAGGTGGGATAGACATTCGCCACCAGCCAGATCAGCAGGCGCTGAAACTGCTGGCGCTCCGCGTGCCCGACGGGAGGTGCCAGATCGGGACAGCGATCCAGCACCAGCAGCGCAATCGCTGCCGTTTCCGTCATGATCTCGCCGTTCTCCAGTTCGAGCGTCGGCACCTGACACAGCGGGTTGAGTTTTTCGAGCAGTTCGCGCGTGGCACCCGGCTTATCGAACCCATCCACGTTGATAAACTGATACGGAATATCGGCGAGGGTAAGCATCACTTCGCTGATGGCTGAGCCCCAGCCGGGAACGCCATAGACTTTGATCATCGGCTATACCTCGGTCAAAGCCTTAAGTGTAGAGCAGCCTCAGTAGGTTATCCCGGGCGGATTGACCTCCGACTGCGCCACCGCTTCGCCCTGCTCGCCCCAACGGGCCAGCACTTTCTGGTAGTCACCCCGCTGGATGGCCCCGTCGAGCGCAGCCTGCAGGGCATACACCAGCTCGTTACCTTTTTTAGTGGTGGTGGCGACATACGCCTTCTTCGGCCCTAAGCCCACCACCCGCGTTTTGCCGGTGAGGGCCTCTTTATAGGCCGATACCGACTGTGGTCCGAAGAACACGTCCGCCCTGCCGGACTGGATATAGAGATTGCCGGAGGCGTCGTCGGTCAGGTAGACCGGCAGCGCAGGCTCGCGCCCGGCGTTTTTGTTCTCTTCGTTCCAGCCGAGCAGAATGCGCTCCTGGTTAGTGCCGGAGCCGACAATCACCTTTTTACCTGACAGATCGGCGGCGTTCTTGATCGACTGAACTTCGCTGGTGGATTTCACCGAGAAGGCCAGGTTATCGACGCGATAGGTGGCGAAATCGAACTTCTGTTTACGCTGCTCGGTCACCGCAATGTTGACCAGCGCCACGTCGTAGCGCCCGGAGGTGATGCCCAGCGGCCAGTCCTCCCACGCTGTCGGCACCAGCTTGAGTTTTAAACCGAGGCTGCCCGCCAGCAGCCGGGCAATATCCGGGTCGCTGCCGATGCGGGTGCGGTTATCGCTGGCCAGCAGCGCCAGCGGCGGCGAGTTGAGGGCCGAAATGGCGACGGTCAGCGTACCCGGTTCGACAAATTTGTAGTTCGCGGGGATCTTCGCCACCGCCTGCTTATCCACCGTCACCGGCAGCGGCTGCTCGTTGGCCTGTAAATCAATCGCGGCGTGGCTTGTGGATGCAACCACTAACAACGCCAGTAATCCTTTTTTCATCGTCTCTCCTTACAGCACTTTCGACAGGAACTGCCGCGTTCGGGCGTGGGATGGGCGGTTGAGCACCTCGTCGCTGCTGCCCTGTTCAACGATTTTGCCGTCGACCATAAACACCACCTGATCCGCCACTTCCCGGGCGAAGCCAATCTCATGGGTCACCACCACCAGGGTAGTACCGGAGCGGGCCAGCTTTTTGATCACGTCCAGCACTTCGCCCACCAGCTCGGGATCCAGCGCCGAGGTCGGCTCATCAAACAGCATCACCCGCGGGCGCAGGGCCAGGGCGCGGGCAATGGCGATGCGCTGCTGCTGCCCGCCCGAAAGGTGGCGCGACCAGGCATCGGCCTTATCGCGCAGCCCCACCACGTCGAGCAGATCGTAAGCCCGTTCGACGGCGGCTTTACGGCTCAGCTGTTTGTGGGCGATGGGTGCCTCGATCAGGTTCTCCAGCACCGTCAGGTGCGGGAACAGGTTGAAGTTCTGAAACACGTAGCCGACGTTAACCCGCTGTTTGAGGATCGCTTTCTCTTTCAGCTCGTACAGCGTATTTCCCTCCCGGCGATAGCCGATGTAGTCGCCATCAATCTGGATAAAGCCTTCATCGACGCGTTCCAGGTGGTTTATGGTGCGCAGCAGTGTGGATTTACCGGAGCCGGAGGGCCCGAGGATCACCGTCACCGAGCCCGGCGGGATCTCCAGCGAGACGTTATCCAGCGCCTTGTGGCGGCCAAAGAACTTGCTCACGCCGGTAATCGAAATATGTCCTTCAGGAGAGGCTTGCATGGACAGGCTCCTGTGTGGTTTGGGTGGTCACGGAACGGGTACGGGTCGCGCGGGTGGAGTTCACCGCCGAGCGGCGCTCGCTGCGGGCCAGAGCACGTTCCACCAGATGCTGGATAGCGGAGAGCACGGTGGTGATCACCAGATACCAGACGGCACCGACCATCAGCAGCGGGATCACCTCCTGGGTACGGTTGTAGATCATCTGGATGGTGTAGAACAGCTCCGGCATCGCCAGGACGTAAACCATTGCCGTGCCCTTGGCGAGGCTGATGATTTCGTTGAACCCGGACGGCAGAATGGTGCGCAGCGCCTGGGGCAGGATGATGCGCAGGGTGCGGCGCGAGGCCGGTAAACCCAGTGCGGCGGCCGCTTCATACTGGCCGTGATCGACCCCGAGGAAGCCGCCGCGAATAATTTCCGCAGTATAGGCGCTCTGCACCAGCGTCAGTCCGACCACCGCGGTGGAGAATTGCCCCAGCACGTTGATGGTCTCGAAGCTGCCCCAGGTGATGCCGGTGAACGGCACGCCAAGCGACAGCGTGTCGTACAGATAGGAGAAGTTGTAGAGGATGATCAGCACCACAATCAGCGGCAGGGAGCGGAACAGCCAGATGTAGCCCCAGGCGAGGCTGCTCAGCAGCCACGAGGACGACAGTCGCGCCAGGGCTAACATGCCGCCGATCGCTACGCTGAGCGCGGTGCCGATCAGGGTCAGGAGCAAGGTCTGCCCCACCCCTTCAAGGATCACCGGGTCGAAGAACCAGCGCGCAAACACGCTCCACTCCCAGCGCGGGTTAAAGGCCACCGACTGAATGACAACCGCCAGCACAAACAGCGCAACAATCGCCCCCACCGTGCGCAGCGGGTAGCGCGCCGGGACCACTTTGATGGTTTCAACGTTGTTCATCGTCGTTCCTCATGCCGATTTACTGAACGCTTCGCGTACCAGCGTTTTGGTGAAGCGCAGCCGCCCGTCGAACGGCGGCTGGCTGTACTCTTCCGGGTCACGGGTCAGGTCGAACTGCGCCGCGTAGCCCTGGCTCAGGTAGAGCCGCACCGCTTCCGGCTGACGAAAGCCGGTGGTGAGGTAGATCTGGCTGTAGCCGGCCAGTACCGCCCGACGCTCCAGCTCCTGCACCACCCGGGCGGCAAGCCCCTGCTGGCGCAGGGATTTGTCGGTCCAGATGCGTTTGATCTCCGCGGTCTGCGCATCGAAGGGTTTGTAGGCCCCGGTGGCGATGATTTTCCCGCCGCGCTCCAGCACAATAAACAGCCCCTGCGGCGCCAGATACCACTCGGTCAGTTCGATCTCGGCATCTTTGGAGAAGTAGTCGCCGTAGCGCGCCGCGTACTCGCCGAACAGGCCCTCGATGATGGGCTGAAGATCGGCGTCCTCGGGCGAAACGTCACGAAAAAGCTCGCTCATGGGTTCTCCTTAGTCGCCAAGACCGGCCGGGTTAACTTCGGAACTCGGGATGCGCTCCACGCCTTCCCCCCAGCGGTTCAGCACTTTGTCGTAATCGCCATTCTTAATCACCCCGTTGAGGGCGGTCTGCACCGGCTCTGCCAGGCCACTGCCTTTCTTCAGGGTCACGGCGATATGCGCCGCTTTCGGCCAGCCACCGTCCACGCTGCCCACCAGTTTGGTTTTGCCATTGAGGGCCGCTTTCCACGCCCCAATCACGTTCGGGCCAAAGTAGGCGTCCGCGCGACCGGACTGCAGCGCCAGGGTCTGGGCGGCATCATCTTTGGTGTAGATCGGGGTGAACGGCTTCAGCCCCTTCTTCTGGTTTTCCGCATCCCACGCCAGCAGGATCGCCTCCTGGTTGGTGCCGGAGCCAACAATAATCCGCAGCCCGGCTATGTCTTCCGCCTTCTCAAGTTTCTTGATTGGGCTGGTGGATTTCACGTAGAAGCCCAGCGAATCCTTGCGGTAGGTGGCGAAATCGAACTTCTCTTTACGCTCTTTGGTGACGGTGATATTGCTGATCGCCGCGTCGTATTTCCCGGAGGTGACGCCCAGCGGCCAGTCTTCCCAGGAGGTGGGCACCACGTTCAGCTCCAGCCCGAGGCTGTCGGCCACCAGACGGGCGATGTCGGCCTCGCTGCCAATCAGGGTTTTGTTGTCATCGGCAAACACCGTCAGCGGCGGCTGGCTCAGGCCGGCAATCGCCACGGTGAATTTCCCCGGCACCACCGGCTTAAAGCTGGCGGGCAGCTGGGCGATAGCCTGCGGGTTTTTCGCGGTGTTGATCGGCGTTTTGTTGGCTTCGAGGCTGACCCCGGTGCCGTTAATGTTGACGTTCTCTGCCCAGACGGCAGGGGTAAAGGCCAGCGCGAGCGCCAGAATAAGCGATGATTTTTTCATGGCAGGTTCTCTTATTGTTGTGTGCGTTATTGTTGTGTGAACTGATTAACGGGCTGTTCTAATCCCAGGCTCTCACGCAGGGTGGTGCCGGGGTATTCGGTGCGGAACAGGCCGCGGGCCTGCAACAGCGGCACCACCTGATCCACAAAGCGCGGGAAGGTATCCGGGGTGCCGCCCTGGATAATGAAGCCGTCCGCGGCATAGCCTTCAAACCACTGCTGTAAGCCATCGGCCACCTGTTCCGGGGTGCCGGAAAAACGTGGGCGCGGCGAGGCGGCCTCCAGCGCCACCTGACGCAGGGTTAAGTTGCGCTCCCGGGCGTTACGTTTGATCTCATCGGTGGTGCTGCGGAAGCTGTTTTTCCCCAGATCGCCAATATCCGGGAAGGCTTCATCCAGCGGATACTGGCTGAAATCGTGGTGCTCAAAATAGCGTCCCAGATAGTTCAGGGCATCGTTGATGGAGACCAGCGCGGCGGTGGTCTGGTACTGCTGCTCCACGTCGTCGGCGTCTTTTCCGACGATCACGCTTACTCCCTGGAAGATGTGCAGTTCGTCAGCGCGACGGCCATGCTGCTTCAGCTGGCTCTTCACGTTGTGCCAGAACGCCTGGGCTTCTTCGTAGGTGTCATGGTGGGTAAAGATGGCGTCGGCGTGTTTCGCCGCCAGCTTTTTGCCGTCGTCCGAGGCCCCGGCCTGGAAGACGATCGGCCTGCCCTGCGGCGTGCGGCCAATGTTCAGCGGCCCGGCCACCTTAAAGAAATCGCCGTGGTGATCGAGGGTGTGCAGTTTTTGCGGATCGAAGAACTGCCCGGTCTCTTTGTTACGCACAAAAGCGTCGCCCTCCCAGGAGTCCCACAGCCCTTTCACCACGTCGAGATACTCGTCGGCGATACGGTAACGCAGGGCGTGCTCCGGGTGCTTGTCACGGGAGAAGTTCTTCGCCGAACCTTCCAGCGGCGAGGTCACTACGTTCCAGCCCGCCCGGCCGTTGCTCAGGTGATCGAGGCTGGCAAACTGGCGCGCCACGGTGAACGGCTCGCTGTAGGAGGTGGATAGCGTCCCCACCAGCCCCAACCGTGATGTGACGGTCGCCAGCGCCGACAGCACGGTCAGGGGCTCAAAGCGGTTGAGGAAATGCGGGATCGACTTCTCGTTGATGTAGAGGCCATCCGCGACAAAAATAAAGTCGAGCTTGCCCGCTTCGGCCTTCAGGGCCGTCTCTTTGACAAAGTTAAAGTTGATGCTGGCATCGGCCGGGGCCGCCGGATGGCGCCAGGCCGACATGTTCCCCGAGGCGCCGTGCAAAATCGTGCCCAGGCGCAGCTGTCGTGTTGCGGACATAATCCCTCCTTACCCTTAAAGTTGATTCAGTGCTTTTTCCGCAAGCTGGGCGAAATATCGCGCGGCGGGTTCAATTAATGCCTCGTCCGGGTTAAAGGCCGGATGATGTAAGCCATACTGGCTGGCGCTGCCGATGCTGACGAAGGCACCGGGTATCTGCTGCAGGTAGACGGCGAAATCCTCCCCGCCCATGTGCAGCTCGGCCTGCCGGGTCTCATACCCGGTTTCCCGCGCCACCGAGGTGGCAAATTCGGCCCAGTTGGCGTCGTTGACCAGCGCGGTGGGTCCGGCATACCAGGTGATGTCGATCTGCGCGTTAAAGGCGCTGGCGAACCCGGCGGCGATTTCAGACACCCGGGCCTTCACGTTCTGCTGCACTTCGGTACGATGGGTGCGCAGGGTGCCTTCGAGCTCGACGCTCTCGGGCAGCACGTTCCAGGTGTTGCCCCCGGTAATGCGCGTCACGCTCAGCACCACCGAATCGAGTGTATTCACGTTGCGGCTGGCGACGCTTTGCAGAGCGGTCACTAACTGGCTGGCGAGCAGGATGGCGTCGTTGCCTTCATGCGGACGGGCGGCGTGCGCCCCCTTGCCGGTGATACGAAATACGAAGCGGTCGACGTTGGCGTAGAACGGGCCGCCGCGGGTGGCGAAACTGCCTACCGGCAGACCAGGTTCGTTATGCATGCCGAAGATAGCGCTGACGTCGCGCAGGGCCCCGGCGCGCATCAGGCTTTTGGCGCCGCCGAAGTTCTCCTCCGCGGGCTGGAACAGGATCCGCACCCGGCCGTTCAGCGAGGCTTCTCGTTCTTTCAGCTTCAGGGCCGCGCCTAGGATCACGCTGGTGTGGATGTCGTGGCCGCAGGCGTGCATGACGCCCGGGCGTTGGGAGGTAAAGGCTACGCCGCTGCGCTCCTCAATAGGCAGGGCGTCGATGTCGGCCCGCAGGGCAATCTGTTTATCACCCTTCCCCACTTCGGCGACCACGCCGGTCGCCAGATCGTAAGGCAGAACCTTAATTCCTGCGTCGCCTAACCATTGACGCAGGCGGGCGGTGGTCTGGACTTCCTCGCCGGACAGTTCCGGGTTCTGGTGCAGCTCGCGGCGCCAGGCGATCAGCTGTTGTTCGAGGCTCATACCGCCACCTCCTTCTGCTGTCGGGCCTGGGCCAGCAGGCGCAGGGACTGCATCCGGGCGGTGCCGTCGGCAACCGGGGTATCAATGATGAATTCGTCGATGCCCCACTGCTGATGCAGGGCCTCCAGCTGGTCGAGCACCGACTCCGCGGTACCTGCCAGCAGCGACTGGGCGCGTCGGGCGATGCGCAGCGGCTCGCTGCCCGCCTGACGGGCAAAGGCGTACGCCTGCTCTTCGCTGGCGACGGTGACCCGCTGGCCATTGACCAACTCAACGCCCCACACTTCTACTGCGCTTGCCAACGATTCGGCCTGCGCCTGGGTTGGAGCGACGATGGCCTGCACCGCGACAATCACCTCCCGGGCGCTGTGGGCGCGCCAGGTGTTAATCACCTCGCGCAGCAGATCGGGGTCGCCATTCAGATGGGCGGCAAAAACGAAGTCCCAGTCGAGGCTGGCGGCAAGGCGCGCGCTCTCCGCACTGGCCCCCAGCAGGAAACCGGCCGCCGGAACCTGCGGTAACGGGGTGGCGCGAACCGCCTCTTCCGGTGACGTCAGGTTGATCCAGCCATTCAGCTGCGCCAGCTGGGCGGCGAAATCGCCCTTCTCCTGCTGGCTGAGGCCGAGCTGTAACGCCCGGGTCGAGAGCGGCAGGCCGCCCGGCGCTTTGCCGACGCCCAGATCCACACGACCGGGGGCGATGGCGGCCAGCAGGTTGAAGTTCTCTGCCACTTTGTACGGGCTGTAGTGTTGCAGCATTACCCCACCGGAGCCGACGCGAATGCGCCGGGTCTGCCCGAGGATCCAGGCAATCAGCAGCTCAGGCGACGGACTCGCCAGCTGCGGGGTGTTATGGTGTTCGGCAATCCAGAAGCGGTGATAACCCAGGGTTTCGGCCTGCTGCGCCAGGCTTAAGGTGCGCGACAGCGCATCGGCGGCCGTTTCGTTCTCTGCGACAGGACTTTTATCCAGAATGCTGATTCGCCAGGACATGTTGCAATCTCGTTTGACTAAACATGTCGCCATTATTAAGGGGCGATTTCACCGCTGAGAAACAATTAATTTACATTTGGTTTGCCGGATTTCAGAAATACCGCGTGGGATTACAGGGACGAATGCAGCTCAGCGATCAGGGCGTCGGCCTGCTGGCGGGAGGTGATGCGCACGAAGCGGATATGGGCAAAAGCCGGGTTCTGCATGTCGGATTCATAGCGCGCCCGGTTGCTGCGCCAGGTCTTGATGGTCCAGAGCAGGATCGATTCCCGGCTCAGGAAGGTGCGGCGAAAACTTTCCCGGTTGCCGGTGCCGGGCCACAGCTCCTGCTGCGTCCAGGCGCGTTTTACCGCCCGGGTAACGGCCTGACGCAGGGTGCGGGCCAGGCCGTAATCGACCCATACCACCAGATCGACGTTGCGCCATTTTATCGGGCGGGTGCGGTTGTAGTTGCCATCCAGCACCCAGCCTGGCGTGGCACTGAGCGCCGCCTCCAGCTTTGCGAACATGACCTCGTCCGGGGAGCCCTGCCAGTCGGAACGCCAGTACAGAGTGTCCATTTCGATACAGGGCAGCGCCAGTTCAGTAGCGATCCTGCGGGCCAGCGTGCTCTTGCCGCTGCCGCTGGTGCCAACAATATTGATTTTCATCACATTTCCTGATGCGTCGGGAAAACCGGGCTAACAATCATAATGTTTTATGAATGTTAATGAAACACGATTTCGGCAGTGTGGTTTTCGCCACGGAGTCATTATTTCCGTTATATTTGCCTTAAGTCGGTTTATTTTCCGTCTCTGTTGATATTCACGCCCTGTTGATTGCACTTTTATTACATAAGCAGCGGTTACGACAAAAAAATAGTTAATTCAGGCGCTTTCTAATTCATTAGTTTTTGTGGAGAATACGCCAGCCGTAATATCAAAGAATAAATAAATTAACTTGCCTGAAACTTTTTCTCGGGCGGCTTCTCTTTACACAGACATCACCATGGAGTTATTCATGAGGCGTAACAATCAAGTTACACAAAACGAGTATTTGCTTAACGAAGGGTCGACCTTAATGTCGACGACCGATATCCAGAGTCATATTACGTACGCGAACTCGGCCTTTATTGATGCCAGTGGTTATAAAGAAGAACACCTTATTGGCGAACCGCATAATGTGATCCGCCATCCGGATATGCCCCCGGAGGCGTTTGGTGATATGTGGTTTACCCTGCAGCAGGGCGAGAGCTGGACCGGGCTGGTGAAGAACCGTCGTCATAACGGGGATCACTACTGGGTGCGGGCCAACGTCACGCCGGTTTACCAGAATGACACCCTCACCGGCTATATCTCGGTGCGAAATATTCCTGAACGTCATGAGATCGACGCCAGCGAGGCGCTTTATCAGCGGGTACGAAATAACGACATAAAAGGCCACCGTTTTTATAAAGGGGTGCTGGTGCGCCGGGGAATATTCTCTTTTCTTTCGATATTCAAACGTCTCAGCACTGCGAAGCGGGTTAATTACTCCCTTGGTATTACCGCCCTGCTCGCTCTGGCCCTTCCTTTATTATTTCCTGGCGCATTATTGCAAACCTGCGGCCTCGCGCTGCTGTTTATTTTACTGGCGTTATTTCTTAATACCCAGATCTGCCGCCCGGTAAAAACCATTGTCAAACAGATGCAGCGCGTGGTGTCGGGCCGCAAGACCGACTATTACCACTTCGATCGCGTTGATGAGATTGGCTTAATGATGCGGCTGGTTAACCAGTCCGGATTAAACCTGAATTCGCTGGTGGATGATGTCGGCACGCAAATCAGCGGGATCCGCGCCATCAGCCAGCAGGTGGCGAAAGAAGGCGATGCCCTGCAGGCCCGATCGGAAGAGACCTCGGGGGATCTGCAGCAGACGGCAGCGGCGGTGGAAGAGATTGCCAGCGCGGTAAAACAGACCGCCCAGACGGCGGAAGAGGCGATCCGCATGGCTGACCAGACCAGCGCCAGCGCGTACAGCGGCGAAGCGGTGATGAAGCAGACCATCGGCGTGATGCAGTCGGTATCCCGGGATAACGGCCAGATTGTCGATATCATCGCGGTGATCGACCGTATCGCCTTCCAGACCAATATCCTGGCACTGAATGCTGCGGTGGAAGCCGCCCGCGCCGGGGAAGCAGGACGCGGCTTTGCGGTGGTCGCCGCCGAAGTGCGTAATCTGGCCCAGCACTCCGCATCGGCGGCAAAGGAGATCGCCGCGCTTATCGAGAAAAACGTCGCCAGCGTTAATGCCGGCGTGGACATGGTGGAACAGACCGAAACCCAGCTGACCACCATGATCGGCAACGTGCTGAATATGTCAGCCTTGATCAAGGAGATCGGCCACGCCACCCAGGAGCAAACCCAGGCCCTGACCCTGATTAATGAGTCCATTTCCCGTATCGGGATGATGACCCATAACAACACCGGAATGGTGGAACACGTCACCCAGGCAGCCAACCACCTCACCCAGCGCACCACCCGCCTGCAGCAGGCGATTGCGGTGTTCGGCGGTTAACGCTACGGCAAAAATGGCTAACCCGGCGAAAAGGTCATATCTTTTTTAAAGCGACGGTCGCTGCCGGGAGCCCTGGATGAAAGCAGATAAACTGACGATAGCGGTCTCGTTACTCGCCTGGGGCGCGCTCTATTATCTGCTGGGCTGGATCTCGTTATTCCTCGACGGCCCGCAGAGCCGGGTGGCCTTTATCTGGCTGCCGTCGGGCGTGGCCGTCACCGCCTTTTTGATCACCGCGCGAAAGCAGTGGCTCGCGCTGTGGATCACCCTGTTCCTGGCCCGTCTGTTACTGGGGCTGACCTTTCAGCATACGCTTCACGTCTCGCTGGTGCTGGCCCTGTTTTCGCTGACCAGCCATCTGGGCATTGCCTGGTGCGTACGCTACTTTTCCCGGGGCTATGACCGGCTGCACAAAATCGTTAACTGGGTCATTTCGACGATTGTCATTAGCGCGCTTGCGGCGCTGATGGGGGGCGGCTGGGTCTCCCTGCTGGCTGGCAGCATGCAGATGCAGTGGCTGTGGATCGTCTGGAGCGCCAACGTCACCGGCACGCTGTTTGTCACCCCGCCGCTGATGGGCCTGCTGGCCCCGGCCGATAAAGGGGCGCGGCAGGAGTCGTTAGCGGGCGTGTTTCTGGTGTTCGCCGTGTTGCTGGTAACGCTCTGTATCTTCAACGGCGTGCCCGATCGCAGCGATAACATTGCCCTGATTTACTCCCTCGCCTGCCTGCCGCTGGTTCTGCTGACCGCCACCACTGTCATCTGCGGTAATCGCCTGGCCTCGCTGGCGTTTATCCTTTTTAGCGCGGTGGTGATCTATGCCTCCTGGCGCGAAACCGGTCCCTTTTATTTCGCCCGCCTGGCACCGGAAGAGTCGGTTTTGCTGGCGCAATCTTACCTCGCCGCCGCCGCCCTGCTGCTGGTGTTTATTCGCGCCCAGAAATCACAGACCGCAGCCGACCGTCGTCCCCGGGCGATGGCCTACTCCCTCGATCCCGAAACGGGCCACCTGGTCTGGGATCCTCACGCGGACCCGTCTCTTGCCGCCGCGTTAGCCTCTGTCACCAGCCGGGAAGCGCTACTGGCCCGGGTGCCCAATCCGCAGCAGCAGGCGCAAATGGTTGCCCGCTGGCAGGCGGTAGCCAACAGCCAGCCCGTGGCAGACGTATTTCGTTTTACCCTGGCGCTGCCGGGCAAGGTACCCATCCCGTTAACAGAGCGAAATATGCTGCTGATGAGCGACAGGGATCGCCCGGTCATTGTCGCGTTCTGGTCTGAAGATAAAGGAAGCCTTTTTCAGCCCGCGCCGCAGGAGGAAGGTTAACCATGCTGCAGATCGCCTTTTTGCTGGCCGGGGCGGCGTTTGTCCGCAAAGCGGCACCCTTCTTTATGGTGGCTGGCGTGCTCTGGGGCGGGCTGGGGCTGGCCATTTTTATTGATGGTCTGCAGGGTGGGCTGCACTTCCCGCTGCATGTTTTTGGCCTGTTTCTGCTGCTCGACAGCCTGGTGTCGCTGGCGCTGGGCTCGGCGGCTAAAGGGACTCAGCGCGGGATTTTTTACTTTAAGGGCGGCGTATTCCTGTTAATCGCCATCCTGATCTTATCGGGTCGTCACGACGGCACTCTGGCGCTGGCGATCGTCTTTGGTATCGCGTACTTCATTACCGGCCTGTTTACTATCGCCTCGGCGGTAGTGGTGCGCTTTTCCCACTGGCGTCGCGCCCTGCTCTCCGGGGTGTTACAGATCCTGTTTGCCATTTTCCTGTTCCTGCCCTTTCCAACACAACATGACGGCACCGTCTCGCAGTTTATCGGTATGGTGATGCTCACCGGCGGGGTACAGTCCGTGATCCTCTCCCTGCGGATGCGTCAGGTCCGCCACGGCCGCTCGGTGTTCGATATTCTCGCCCCTCAGACGCTGAGGATTGGCAAACGCGAGGCGCTGCCCCAGGAGAGTGAGAACACGCCGGGCAATCAGCTGATCGTTCACGTCTGGACCCCGGAAGGTTCGGCTAAACAACAGACGCTCCCGCGCCCGGTAATAAACCGCTATATTGCCGCCGTCGATGCCGACGGGGTGATCTCGACCGGCCATGCGGCGCTCGAACTCCCGCCGACGCTCTATATCAGCCTCTACCCGGCGGCGGAGATTGATCGTTCCCCGTCGGAGTTTTTTAACCTGCTGAAGGCGGTGGAGGCAAATACCGTGGCGGGCAAGTATCAACCGGATTACCGTTTTGAAGCCAATATGTGGTGCGAGTCCGACCGCAAAATCCACTTCTCCACCTTCAATGCGGCCTCGCTCACCCGTTTCTGGAGCCATTACCGGCAAACCGAAACCTACAACCTGACCTGGCGCAACTGTTCCAGCAGCGTGGCCTGGGCCCTCGAAGCGGCGCTGGACGGGGCGTTGAAAGAGCGCTGTTCCCGGGGCGGCTTTGTACGGCTGTTGTTTATTCCGGAGCTGTGGATTGCCGCGCAGCTGCGCAAGCGCGCCACCAACATGGCCTGGACACCCGGGCTGGTGCTGGACTATACCCGGGCGCTGCATGCGGTGGTTCACCCCACCGACGTGTCGCTGACCTATCTGATTAAAAAGAGGTGGTTTACGACGGCGAATACGGGCCGTGAGTGATTTTCTCCCGTCAGCCACCGGGCTGCCGTGTACCGCTTGCGCCATGGCGAGATGAGTCATAGCGGTTTTCCTGCCTTGGGATCAGGTCGGTTTTGACGTATTATCGCCGCGCAACAATTAAGCAAAACTGATAGAAAATGCGGCAAAAACGCGAAAAGCCGTTTCAAAAATTCACAGGCTTCAGCCGCCTGTAGCCCCCGACAGCACTGACCCGACCAATTATTTAGAGCCACCTCACTTTCGGCCCGTTATATTTTGCGTCCCTTACTATTTGCAGGTAGGATGCTTCGCCATGTTTTGCCTTATCCATACGCAGAATGACTGGAAAGGCAGCATATTTCCGCGCAAAAGCAATCGTTTGTATTGTGACCTGCCGGAGAGGACATCATGAAACATGATTCAGACAGGTAAACAGGTAACTCAATGAAAACAAGCAATAAAAGCGCAGCCGATCATCACGCTGCCAAACGTCGCTGGCTGAACGCCCACGAAGAGGGCTATCACAAGGCGATGGGCAACCGTCAGGTGCAGATGATCGCCATCGGCGGCGCTATCGGTACAGGGCTGTTTTTAGGTGCAGGCGCCCGCCTGCAGATGGCTGGCCCGGCCCTCGCACTGGTCTATCTGGTGTGCGGTATCTTCTCCTTCTTTATTCTCCGTGCCCTTGGCGAACTGGTACTACACCGTCCGTCCAGCGGCAGCTTCGTCTCCTACGCCCGTGAGTTCCTTGGTGAAAAAGCCGCCTATGTTGCGGGCTGGATGTACTTCGTCAACTGGGCGATGACCGGGATTGTCGATATCACCGCAGTAGCGCTGTACATGCACTACTGGGGCGCGTTTGGCGATGTTCCGCAGTGGGTGTTTGCCCTTGGCGCGCTGGCGATTGTCGGCACCATGAACATGATCGGCGTGAAGTGGTTCGCCGAGATGGAGTTCTGGTTTGCGCTGGTTAAGGTGCTGGCGATTGTGATCTTCCTGGTGGTGGGTACGGTGTTCCTCGGCAGCGGTAAACCGCTGGACGGCAACATGACCGGCTTCCACCTGATCACGGATAACGGTGGTTTCTTCCCGCACGGTCTGATGCCTGCGCTGGTACTGGTCCAGGGCGTGGTGTTCGCCTTTGCCTCCATTGAACTGGTGGGTACGGCGGCGGGCGAATGTAAAGATCCCGAGAACATGGTGCCGAAGGCGATCAACAGCGTGATCTGGCGTATCGGCCTGTTCTATGTGGGCTCCGTAGTGCTGCTGGTTCTGCTCCTGCCGTGGAACGCCTATCAGGCGGGTCAAAGTCCGTTCGTGACCTTCTTCTCGAAGCTCGGCGTGCCGTACGTGGGCAGCATCATGAACATCGTGGTGCTGACCGCGGCGCTCTCCAGCCTGAACTCTGGTCTGTACTCAACGGGCCGTATCCTGCGCTCCATGTCGATGGGCGGTTCTGCGCCGAAGTTTATGTCGAAGATGAGCAAGCAGCAGGTGCCGTACGCGGGCATTCTGGCGACGCTGGTGGTCTATATCTTTGGCGTGTTCCTGAACTATCTGGTGCCGTCGCAGGTATTTGAGATCGTGCTGAACGTCGCGGCGCTGGGCATTATCGCCTCCTGGGCCTTTATCGTGGTGTGCCAGATGCGTCTGCGCAAAGCGATCAAAGAAGGTACCGCGGCCGATGTAAGCTTCAAGATGCCGGGCGCACCGGTCACCTCCTGGCTGACCCTGCTGTTCCTGTTCAGCGTGCTGGTGCTGATGGCGTTCGACTACCCGAATGGAACGTACACTATCGCCACTATCCCGCTGCTGGCGGTTCTGCTGGTGGCCGGCTGGTTTGGTGTGCGTAAGCGCGTGCATGAGATCCACAGTACCGCGCCAAAACACCCGGACGATGAAAAGCAGGATGGTCCGCTGGTGGAAGAGACCTCAAGGTAAAAGCAAAACGGTCACTCAGGTGACCGTTTTTTTATCTGTGCTCCCTCTCCCCGTGGGAGAGGGTCGGGGTGAGGGCAAATAGACCGCACCCACCCTTTTGCCCGGCGGCGCTGCGCTTGCACGGGCCTACAAAATCCGCGCGCAAATTTTTTCGTAGGCCGGGTAAGGCGAAGCCGCCACCCGGCAAACAGACCGCACCCACCCTTTTGCCCGGCGGCGCTGCGCCTGCGCGGGCCTACGGTTACTGCGGAATGCGGGCAATCACCTTAATTTCGAAATCAAATCCTGCCAGCCAGGTCACACCAACGGCGGTCCAGTTCGGATACGGCGGCTGCGGGAAAATAGCCTGTTTAACCTCCATGATCGTTGCAAACTGATTCTGCGGATCGGTATGAAAGGTCGTGACATCAATCAGATCGTCAAAGGTACAGCCCGCCGCGGCAAGGGTCGCTTTCAGGTTATCAAAGGCAAGCTGCACCTGAGCAGCAAAATCCGGCTCCGGCGTGCCATCGGCGCGGCTCCCCACCTGACCAGAAACAAACAGTAAATCGCCGGAACGGATGGCGGCAGAATAACCGTGCTCCTCATAGAGAGCATGTCGGTTGGCTGGGAAAACCGGTTCGCGCTGGATCATAGTGTGTCCTGTACTGTATCGAGGGTGAAAAACGCGTACGGATGATTTAATATACGCGGCGTATGTCAAATTAATCACACATACGCCGCGTATGTCAAATGAAGATGGAGAACCTATGGTGGCCAAACGCCGCAGCGAAACGATGGAAGAGAACCGGGCAAAAATGATCGCGGCAGCAAGAAAAGCTTTTGCCGAAAAGGGCTTTGTCGCGGCATCAATGGATGAACTCACGGCCAGCGTCGGCCTGACCCGCGGGGCGCTGTACCACAACTTTGGCGATAAAAAGGGACTTCTCGCCGCCGTTGTCGACCAGATCGATGGAGAAATGGCGCAACGGGCTAAGGCTGATGCCGCTGAGGTGGTTGATGACTGGGACAGACTGTTAGCCGAAGGGGTCGCCTATATCAAAATGGCGCTGGATCCGGAGGTGCAACGCATCGTTCTGCTGGATGGCCCTGCTTTTCTTGGCGATCCCGCCCAGTGGCCTGGTCAGCTGAGCTGCCTGGAATCAACCCGTCAGAGCATCATCAACATGCTCGAATGCGGCGTGATAAAGCCGGTGGACGCAGCTGCCGCGGCCTACATGTTAAACAGCGCCGCGATGAGTGCCGCGCTATGGATAGCGGCCAGCCAGGATCCGCAGAAGGCCCTGCCTGACATCATTGCGGTGTTCAGGCAGCTGGCAAGCGGCCTGTGCCAGCGTCCGGAATAGCGGCGCTGCGCTTGCACGGGCCTGGGTTTTATGTGGTGTTGTAGGCCGGGTAAGGCGCAGCCGCCACCCGGCACGGCACAAACCTTACAGCGCGATACGAATCACATCATCCGGCTGGGTTGCCTCCTGCTGGCGGGAAGACTTCTGCTTCACCGTCACGAACAGGGTTTTACCGTCGGCGGAGAGCGCCAGGCTGTTCGGGAAGGTCGGGGTGTCGAGGGTTTTCGTCACTTTATAGGTTTTCGCATCAATCACGCTCACCTTGCCCGCTTCACGGTGGGTCACATAGGCTTCGTTACGTGCCGGGTTAAACAGCACCGCCAGTGATTCCGGCGCCGCTACTTTGCTCAGCACGCTGCCGTCTTTCAGGGAGACAACCAGCACTTCCGGCTGTTTCGAGTCGGTGATAAACGCGCGCTGGCCTTTCACGTCGAGGCTCAGGTTCAGGTAGAAGTGCTCTTTCCCGTCGTCCTGCAGTTTTTTGCGCTCAATGATTTTGTGGGTCGCGGTGTCGATGGTCAGCAGCTCGCCGTCGCCGTTGGTGGTGTACAGACGCTTCGCCTGCGCATCCAGCGCCAGGCCGGTGCTGAACTTACCGGTGCCGCTGATGGTCTCTTTCAGCTTCAGCGTTTCGCCATCCACCACCCAAATCACGCTCTCTTTACCGATGCCGGTGATATAGACGGTGTTGGTGGTGTCGTCCGCTACCAGCTCGCGCGGCTGCAGCGGTTTGACGGTTTCGCTGCGCTGACGGTCGTCCAGTACCAGACGGCCCTTCACATCGCCGGTTTTGGCGTCAATGGCGGTCACCGCGCTGTTGGTGGTGTTACCAAACCACAGCGTCTGGGTGGCGTTGTTGATGGTGGCGCCAAAAGGTTTCAGATCGCTATGAATAGCCTGCGTCACTTCCAGGGTCAGCGGATCGAGACGGTAAACCACCCCACCCTTATCGGTTTTGCGGCTCTGCGTGGTGGCAACCCACAGCGCGTTCTCCTGCTGGCTGACGGCCATCTCATACGCGCCTTTACCAACCGCTTTACGCAGCATCTCTTCTGCGGCATGAACATTAAAGGTCCCGGCGACCAGCAGAGAACCTAACAGCAGTGAGCCACGCAGACGCGGCGAGCACAGGTGACGTAAATTCATAACAACTCCCTTTTAACGTAAATGGTATTGCTGACATCGCTTCCGGTCGGCAAAGTCATCGCTTCGCCTGATTTTGATGAGAATAGTAATCATTATTTATCGCAATGTGGAGTAATTCTTGATCGCATCAAGACGATCCGCCGAATTAACCTACACTTAGGTTAACGCTATGTGCTTTTATGGTTTTCAAAATATTTACAAAAGATTTACCATACAAGCACATGTTCCATTTGGTTCGTCTTTCCCTTAACCGGCTTTTATTCATGAAAATCATTTCTGCCCGTAAGGCAACGCTTCCCCTGCTGTTGGTCCCTGTTATTTTTTCACCTGTCGCCACGATGGCGGCCGAAGAGCAAACCATGATCGTCAGCGCGTCGCCACAAACGCTCTCTGAGCTGGATACGCCTGCGGCGGTCAGCGTGGTCAACGGCGACGATATGCGCCAGGCCACGCCGCGTATTAACCTCTCCGAATCCCTCGGCAGCGTGCCGGGACTGCAGATCCAGAACCGGCAGAACTACGCCCAGGATCTCCAGCTGTCGACCCGCGGTTTCGGTGCCCGCTCCACCTTCGGGGTGCGCGGCATTCGTCTGTATGTCGACGGGATCCCGGCCACCATGCCGGACGGCCAGGGGCAAACCTCGAATATTGATATCAACAGCCTCGAGAGCGTCGAAGTGTTGCGCGGGCCCTTCTCCGCCCTGTACGGCAACGCCTCGGGCGGCGTGGTTAACATGACCACCGAAACCGGACGTCAGCCGACCACCGTCGAGGCCAGCAGCTATTACGGCAGCTACGGCAGCTGGCGCTACGGCATGAAGGCCACCGGCGCGATGGGCGACGGCACTCAGCCAGGGGATGTGGATTACACCGTCTCCACCACCCGCTTCACCACCCATGGCTATCGCGATCACAGCGGCGCGCGTAAAAACCTCGCCAACGCCAAACTGGGCGTGCGGATCGACGATGCCAGCAAGTTGACCCTGATTTTTAACAGCGTCGATATGAAAGCCAACGATCCCGGCGGTCTGGACTATCAGGAGTGGCGGGACAACCCGCGTCAGTCTCCGCGTGGGGATCAGTACAACACCCGTAAAACCATTAAGCAGACCCAGGCTGGCCTGCGCTATGAGCGTCAGCTGAGCGCGCAGGACGATCTCAGCGTGATGGCCTACGCCGGTGAGCGTGAGATGACCCAGTACCAGTCAATCCCGTACCAGCCGCAGCTGCGCCCGACTCACGCGGGCGGCGTGATCGACATGCAGCGCCACTACCAGGGGATCGACACCCGCTGGACCCACCGTGGGGAGCTACTGGTGCCGATGACCTTCACTACCGGCCTGAACTACGAAAACCTGAGCGAAGATCGTCGCGGGTATGAAAACTACGTGATGAACAACGGCGTGCCGGATTATGGCGTCAAAGGGGCGAAACGCCGCGATGAGCGCAACCTGATGTGGAACGTCGACCCTTACCTGCAAACCAACTGGCAGCTGACGGATAAGCTCTCCCTCGACGCGGGCGTGCGCTACAGCTCCGTATGGTTCGACTCGAACGACCATTATGTACAGGGTGCGAACGGCGATGACAGCGGCGACGCCAGCTACCACAAATGGCTCCCGGCCGGCGCGCTGAAGTACCGTGTGACCGACGCCTGGAACCTCTATGCCGCCGCAGGCCGTGGTTTTGAGACTCCGACCATCAACGAACTCTCGTATCGTTCCGATAACCAGAGCGGTCTGAACTTCGGCCTCAAGCCGTCGACCAACAATACCTATGAGGTTGGGAGCAAAACACGGGTCGGCAACGGCCTGTTCACCGCGGCGCTGTTCCGCACCGATACCGACGATGAGATCGTGGTCGACGCCAGCTCAGGCGGACGCACCAGCTACAAGAACGCCGGTAAAACCCGCCGTCAGGGCGTGGAGCTTTCACTCGATCAGCAGTTTGCCGAGAACTGGAAGCTGAAGATGGCGTGGACGTATCTGGATGCCACCTACCGCACCAACGTCTGTGGCGACGCGGACTGTAAAGGTAACCGGATGCCGGGCATTGCGCGCAACATGGGCTATGCCTCGTTTGGCTGGCAGCCTGAAGAGGGCTGGTATGCGGGTTCCGATGTGCGTTACATGAGCGACATCGAGGCCGATGACGAAAACAACGCCAAAGCTCCCTCTTATACCGTTGTGGGTCTGAATACCGGCTATAAGCTGAACGTCGGCAACTGGGGTATGGACGTCTTTGGTCGCGTGGATAACCTGTTCGACAAAGAGTATGTCGGCTCGGTTATCGTCAACGAATCGAACGGGCGTTACTACGAACCGGCACCGGGGCGTAACTACGGGGTGGGCCTCTCCGTCTCGTATCGCTTCGAGTGATAACAAACCGGCAGCCGTGGCTGCCGGTTCTTTTTTATGCCATCTGCGCGCGCTGATCCAGACGGAACGCCGCCACCAGCGACTCCAGCAGACGGGCCTGATCTTCCAGCGCCCCTGCCGCCGTAGAGGATGCCCCCACCAGCGAAGCGTTTTGCTGGGTTGTGGTGTCCAGCTCCATCACCGCACGGGAGATCTGTTCGATGCCCCGGCTCTGCTCTTCCGAGGCCGAGGAGATTTCCCCCATGATATCGTTCACGCGGGTCACCGAGTCCACCACCTGCTCCATGGTCTGCCCGGCTTTCGCCACCAGATCGCTCCCGGTGGAGATACGCGAGACCGATTCGCTGATCAGCAACTCGATATCTTTTGCCGCCTGAGAGCTGCGCTGGGAGAGGCTGCGCACCTCGCTGGCCACTACCGCAAAGCCACGCCCCTGCTCCCCCGCTCGCGCGGCCTCTACCGCGGCATTCAGCGCCAGGATATTGGTCTGGAAGGCGATGCTGTTGATCACCGCCGTGATATCGGCAATTTTTTGCGAGCTGGTGTTAATGTCGCTCATGGTGCTGACCACATCGCGCATCACCCGTCCGCCCTGGGTGGCGGTTTGTGAGGCTTCTGCCGCCAGCTGGCTGGCGTGACGGGCGTTGTCGGCGTTGTTTTTCACCGTGGCGGTCAGCTCTTCCATGCTGGCTGCGGTTTGCACCACGGCGGCAGCCTGCTGCTCGGTACGTGATGAGAGATCGGTATTGCCTTCGGCGATTTCGCTGGCCGCCAGCGACACCTGCGCCACGCTGCTGCGCACCTCACCAATCATTAAGCGCAGTTTATCGTTCATCCTGCCCATCGCCCCGGTCAGTTTGCCCAGTTCGTCTTCCCCCTGAGGGTAAATATCAGAGCTGAGATCTCCGCTGGCAATGCGCTCGGCCAGCTGTAGATTGTGTCTGACCGGATGGGTGATCTGGCGGGTGACCCACCAGGAGACGAGGATCCCGAAGAGGATAGCCACTACGCCAATAATGGCGGTGATGGTGCTGGAGCTGTAGGCCAGCGAGTCGTTATGGACTTTGACCAGCGCGATGATGTCGCGGATCGCGGCGCTGCTGTCGTCGCCAGCGGTTTTGACCTTGTCTTCCGCCGCTTTCAGGGCTGCCGTGGCCGCCGGATCGTTTTTGTCGGCGCTCCAGGTCGCCATCGCGGCCTGCATTTCACTGACGCTGCTGCCAAAACGGGCCAGATGGCCGGCAATGCTGTCAATGATAGGTTTCTCTTTGGCTGTCCACTCCAGCTGCTGGGCTTCAGCGGTGAGGTCGGCGGCGTGTTTGACGTAGTTTGCCATCAGCTGACCGGACTTTTCGTCACCGTTATAGAGAAATTTGAGACGGTTTATCTTGGCCTGAAAGACCTCGATATTGATGTTGTAGATCAGATTGGTTTGCTGGTAGACGTCGCGAATCTCTTTAAAGCGCTGCACGCTCAGCAGCGTCGATACCGCTACCAGCAGCAGCACCAGACCAAATCCTGCGGCGAGCTTTCTGCTCATTTTTATATTACGTAATCGTTGACTGACACTCATTCCTGACTCCTTAGAAGGCAACTGTGCCTTTTAAGGTTATCGGCAGGAACGCTGGTTAATTCATAGTCAAGCTGGTCTTATCAGTTTCAAACGAAATAGTATTTCCGGCAGCACAAGGACCGCCGGAAATAATGCGAGGATATATTCGGTGATATTACCGCTTCGCTTGTTTACGTAAATTAAGGTAAAAACTGCTTAATCAATATGCCATTTGCCTCGTCGATCACTTTATCAATCGCCGCGCGGCTGGCCTCTGTATCGCCCTGTTCCAAAGCAGTGAGTAACTCCTCATAACGATAGGAGCGGGACGGCAGCACAATGTCCGGATCGTACAGGCAGTTAAAACAGGGCCCGATGCGCACCCACAGCTGCTCGATAAGCGCCATCAGGGTTGGCATATCCGCATAGTGATAGAGCGTGAAGCGAAAAGCCCGGTTAGCGTGAAGCGCACGCTCAACCTCGCCGCTGCTCATCGCATCATGAAAATTGTCGGAGAGCGTACGCAACGTAGCAATGCGCTCATCAGACATCTGCTCGCAGGCGGCAGCAACGGCCATGCACTCCAGCTCCTTACGGATGGCATTGACTTCGTTGTAACGCTCAAGCGAGACTTCCGGCACCAGAAACGCTTGTGCCGGGGTGGCGTGCAGCGCGCCAGCGGAGACCAACCGCAGCAGCGCTTCACGTACAGGAGTAATACTGGTACCTAACTTATCCGCAATCTCTTTAGTGACGAGCCGTGCGCCTGGCTTCAGGGCCCCTGCAATCAGGGCACCTTTCAGACTCACCTCAACCTGCATCGTCAGGCTCATTCGTTGAGCCTTTTCTAAATTGTCCAAATCCAGCATGTTCAATTCCCGTTACCAACACTTAACTTATAATCCACAGTAGATAAACGAACCGTCGCGGGTTGGATATATCCTGTATCTTCATGCTTGATTAACTTTAAAAAAAGCATTCCATCAAAACCAAAATTAATTGGTTAAGTAATGTTCCTCATTTCGTATAAGACGTTCGGACTAATCTATGTTGGTATAATTAAAGACGTTATTTCGAATTTTGCCCAGGTAATTATGGCGGAATAATCCGCCATAACCGGTACTATAAGTTATTGTTCGCGACACGTATCACGACTTTTCCGAAGTTTTTACCCTCCAGCAGGCCGATCAACGCCTGAGGGGCGTTTTCCAGCCCGTCCGTGACCTGCTCACGGTAGTGGATTTTGCCCTCACGGACCCAACCGCCCATCTCCTGCTGAAATTCTGCGATGCGATGACCATAGTCCTGGTTGATGATAAAGCCCTGCATGCGAATGCGTTTTTTCAGGATGGTCCCCATCAGCAGCCCCAGACGATCCGGCCCTGGCGGCAGGTCGGTGGCATTGTATCCGCTGACCAGCCCGCATACCGGCACGCGCGCCGCAGTATTCAGCAGCGGCAGCACGGCATCAAACACCTTCCCGCCCACGTTCTCATAGTAAACATCAATGCCCTGAGGGCACGCCTGCTTAAGCTGTTCGGCAAAATCCGCGGCGTGGTGATCCACACACTGGTCAAAGCCCAGCACCTCAGTCGCATGACGGCATTTTTCCGCGCCGCCGGCAACGCCCACCACCCGGCAGCCTTTCAGCTTGCCAATCTGGCCGACGGTTGCCCCCACCGGACCGGTAGCCGCAGCCACCACCACCGTCTCACCCGCTTTGGGCTGACCGATATCGAGCAGGCCCATGTAGGCGGTAAAGCCGGGCATCCCCAGTATGCCTAACGACCAGGAGGGGTGTTCGGGATCCGCACCCAGTTTGACCAGGCCCGTGCCATCCGAGACTTCATAGTCCTGCCAGCCGCTGTAGCCCAGCACCCATTCACCGGGTTGATAGTCTGGATGGTTCGACTTCTCCACGCGGCTGACGGTGCCGCCCACCATCACCGCGCCGATGTCCACCGGCGGCGAGTAGGACGGCGCATCGCTCATGCGGCCGCGCATATAGGGATCAAGCGAGAGCCAGATAGTACGCAGCAGAAGCTGGCCGTCGGCAGGTTCCGGAATGGATGTGTTTTCTAAGCGAAAGTTATCAGCGGTGGGTGCACCATGGGGACGAGAAGCCAGAACCCATTGACGATTCTGCGTTGAAGATTGACTCATACCTCACTCCTGTTTAGACAAACGTCCTTAGAGACTAGCCGCATCTTCTCCTGTCCGCTTTAACATTACGAGCCGGACTGGTTCAGCCTGACGACGAGATACACGCAGGGCTCGCTGCTTTCGTTGATAAACCGGCAGTCGTTAGGCGGGCCAAGTTCCAGACAATCTCCGGCGCGCATTTCATGGCGGGTGTCCCCTTCCAGAAACACCAGTTCGCCCGACTGGAGCCAGATCAGCTGGCGTGCAAGAGCATAAGAAGAGGCTGGCATTGGCACGTCGCTGCCGCCGGGAAGTTCAACCTGTACCATGTCGATAGGCAGATCGGAGCGCGGCGAGACGTGACGACGCAGATAGTGCGTCTGCGGATCGCGCCACACCGGCTGGTTGGCAAAGCGCAACAGCTTGCCTTCCTGCAGTTCAGCGCGCGCAATAAGCGTGGACATGCTGATACCAAACGCGCCGGAAAGCCGGGCCAGCAGCGTCGCCGTCGGGCTGCTCTCCGCGCGTTCAATTTTGTGGATCATCGCCCGTGAGACGCCGGCGCGTTCCGCCAGCTCGCTCAGCGACCAGCCGCGGGATTCACGCTCCAGCCGGATGCGGGCGCTGATCCGCTGATTGATATTGTCTGGCATAGTATTCATCACGTCATACTATAGTGAAAGTAATGGATTACAACGTGCTTTTTCCATAACAAAAAGATATGGCTTATGCCGTAGCGTTAAACCGGTCACCCTGTGTAATATTGTGACGAAACGTATCACTATAGTGAACAGACACAGCCAGAGGATCCCCATGATTATTCGTCACGCCTTAAAAGAGGACTGCGCCGCCATCGGTGAAATCTACAACCACGCGGTGCTGCACACCGCCGCGATCTGGAATGATGCCACGGTCGATACCGATAACCGTATCGCCTGGTTCGAAGCGCGCCAGCTGATGGGCTATCCGGTGCTGGTCAGCGAAGAGGATGGCGCGGTGACCGGTTACGCCTCGTTCGGAGACTGGCGCGCCTTTGACGGTTTTCGTCATACAGTGGAGCACTCGGTGTATGTTCATCCGGATCATCAGGGCAAAGGCATTGGCCGCGAGCTGATGAAGGCCCTGATCGCAGAAGCCCGCCGCATCGGCAAACACGTGATGGTGGCGGGGATAGAAGCGCAGAACAGTGCCTCTATTCATCTCCATGAGACCCTGGGCTTTGTCACTACCGGTCAGATGCCGCAGGTGGGCACCAAGTTTGGCCGCTGGCTGGATCTGACCTTTATGCAGCTACAGCTCGACGAGCGCACCGACCCGGATGCGATCGGATGAATCAGTCGCTGACGCTGGTGTTTCTGGTGGCGGCAGGCATTGGCCTGGTAGTGCAGAACACCCTGATGGTACGCATCACTCAGACCTCGAGCACCATTCTGATCGCCATGCTGCTCAACTCGCTGGTGGGGATTGTGCTGTTTGTGTCGATCCTGCTGATTAAAAACGGCGTCGCCGGGTTCAGCGAGCTGGTGCATACGGTGCGCTGGTGGACCCTGATCCCCGGCCTGCTGGGGTCGTTTTTTGTTTTTGCCAGCATCAGCGGCTATCAGTATGTCGGCGCGGCAACGACCATTGCGGTACTGGTCGCCAGCCAGCTGATTGGCGGTCTGGTGATGGACGTGGTGCGCAGCCAGGGGGTGCCGCTGAAGGCGCTGATCGGCCCGGTGTGCGGCGCGGCGCTGCTGGTGATTGGCGCCTGGCTGGTGGCCCGGCGCCAGTTCTGAACTCAGAGGATCACGCCGCCTTTGGTCAGGCTCTCTTCGCGGGCTTCCTGCTCCTCTTTATAGTGTTTGCCGTGATGGGCAATAGTCGTGCGAAGACGCTGCTGCTGGGTATAGCGGTCTTCCCGGCTTAACCCGGTGTCTTCGCTTAATTCAATGAGCAGCTCGTTCATATGAACGATCACGCTTTCCTCCACCGCGGCGTCAACGCGGGCGATAACTTCCTCTAAATGTGACATTGTCACTCCTTGTCAGATTGCCCGGCGGCGCTGCGCTTGCACGGGCCTACGGTGCTTTTGTAGGCCGGGTAAGGCGAAGCCGCCACCCGGCAATGGCTTAGTTCAGTTTCGCCTTCGAGAAATCGCTCCCCATCAGGCTCACGCTGTACCCGCTGACGTTGCTGCGGGTGGCGTAGAAGGTTTTGCCGTTCGCCAGCGCAATCCACGGAGCCTGCTGGTAGAAGATCTCCTGCGCCTGGCTGTAAAGCTTCGCGCGGGCAGCCGGGTCGCTGGTCAGCTTCGCCTTCTGGACCAGGTCATCATAGCCCTTGTCGCACCAGCGTGCAGCATTGGAGCCGGTTTTAATGCTGTCACAGCCCAGCAGCACGTCGGCAAAGTTATCCGGGTCGCCGTTATCCGACATCCAGCCAAACAGCGCGCTGTCGTGCTCGCCTTTACGCATTCCGGAGAGATACTCGCCCCACTCGTAAGAGACGATTTTCGCTTTGATGCCCACCTTCGCCCAGTCGTTCTGGATCATCTCGGCAATGCGGCGCGAGTTCGGGTTATACGGACGTTGCACCGGCATCGACCACAGCGTCACTTCCGCACCCTGCTCCAGCCCGGCCTGTTTCAGCAGCGCTTTCGCTTTTTCCGGATCGTAGCCGTAGTCTTTCAGGTCTTTATTAAAGCCCATCATGTTCGGCGGGATCGGCGATTTTGCCACCGTGCCGGAGCCCATAAACACCGCGTTAATAATGGCGTTTTTATCGGTGGCGTAGTTCAGCGCCTGACGCACCAGCACGTTATCAAACGGTTTTTTCTCGGTGTTGAACGCCAGATAGCCGACGTTCAGCGCATCTACCGAGTGCAGGGTCAGATCTTTGTTTTTCTTGATTACGTCAAACTGCACCGGGGATGGCGCAGGAATGATCTGGCACTCGTTGGTTTGCAGCTTCGCCAGGCGGGTTTCGACGTTCGGGGTGATGGAGAAGATCAGATGTTTGGTCGGTACCGCGCCATCCCAGTAGTTCGGGTTCGCCAGATACCGGATCTGCGAGTCGGTTTTGTACTGCTGCAGCACGTACGGCCCGGTGCCGATCGGCCAGGTGTCGACGTTCTCCGGGGTGCCTTTTTTCAGCATCGCGTCGGCATATTCCGCAGAGAGGATCGAGGCGAAGTCCATCCCCCAGTCGGCGAGGAACGCGGCATTCGGTTCGCTCAGCACAAACTGGACGTGGGTATCATCCACCTTCTTCACCTCCTGGATCAGTTTATCCAGGCCAACGTCGTTGAAATATTCGTAGTTGCCCTGGGACACGTTGTGATACGGATGCTTAGGGTCTTTCTGACGCATCACCGAGAAAATAACGTCATCGGCGTTAAAGTCGCGGGTCGGTTTAAAGAACTTATTGCTGTTGAACTTCACCCCTTTGCGCAGGGTAAAGGTATAGGTTTTGCCATCCGGGGAGATGGTCCAGGATTCCGCCAGCGACGGCACCGGGGTGTTTTTCACCGGATCGAAGTTGATCAGGCGGTTATAGAGCACCTGCGAACTGGCGACGAAGGTCGGGCCGGAGCTGGCAATCTGCGGGTTAAACGACTCTGGCGAGGCTTCTGAGCAGTAAATAATTGTATCGTTATTAGCCGCCCATGCGGCACCCGCCGGCAACAGCGCGCTTAATGCCAGCGCGAGGAGAGTTTTCCCTGTAGACATGTTTATTACCTGTTTGGATTTATTATTTAGAATAGTAATAACAGCACAGCCCCCTTCCACTGGCAAATAACGAAACACTATCAGGTTATTCTAAAGCAGTTATTTCCGCTGATTTTCTCACCACCAGCGGAACAGTGATTTGCCTTAAGGTACATTCAACGTCAAGCACTTTCCGCGCCCTCAATGCAGTAAGAAATCGCCCCTTTTGCCGTCTCTTCTGCCGTTTGCTTGCCCGCAGATTTCGTAAAGTAGACGCGTGAAAAAGTCTATGGGACCAAATCGTGGCAAAAACCCTTTTACGCAGCGGCAATCTTGATGATTTTCAGGCCGTTGGCGGCGGCGGACAGGCCGTATTTGAATCAGCATTGCAAATCCGTGAGGCCCTGCGCCTGCGCAAACAGCAGTCAATCGTCGATTGTCTGGCGATCCCACAGGTCAACGACGAAGGCGACCGGGTAGACTGGTACTCGCCGACCGAAGGCGCGGTGACCAGCTGGAAAGCCGCCGACGAAGACGCGCGATTTCGGGCGCTGCGCCTGCTGGAAAGCACCCTGTCCAGCGTGGAATCCCTGAGCAAGAAATCGCTCCAGTCGCCAAAAACCGCCCAACAGCTGTTTGGTTCCCTGCTCTCTAAAGCGTTCCAGTTCCCGGGGGAAAACTTCCTGTTCCTGGTGGACGGTAAGCCGGTGATCACCTTCTGGGGTTTTGTGAACCTCAATGAAAATGCGCGCGAGGATATTCTCGACTGCCTGCGCGCCTCCCTGCTGCCGGTCCCGATGCCTGCCCCGGTTGTTGAGCCAGAACCCGAGCCGGAACCAGAACCGGCTATCGTCTTTGAAAAAGCCGATGAACCGCTGGTTGCCGCCCCGGCAACGGTGCATATCACCGCCGACGATCTGTACGAGGCGCATCCTGCCCCGGTGATGACCGCCAGCGAACCCGAGCCAGAACCCGCCCCAGCGGTCGTCGCAGCGAAAAAACGCCGCGTTCCGCTGTGGGCGCTGCCGGTTGCTGCCGTGGTGGTTGCCGCCGTGGCCGCCCCGCTGCTGTGGCCAAAGCAGACTGCAACCGTTGAACCGGCAAAAGTCGCCGTTGCTGCGCCGGTGGCAATTGCACCAAAACCGGTGGCCGCCGTCGAACCTCTGCCGCTGAATTTACCGTTGCATCAGGCGGAAGTGGCCGCCGTTAAAGCGCCTGCGCCGGTTGCGCCGGAACCGGTAGTGATTACGCCGATCCCAAAAGATGCGATGGTGATGGAAGCTGGTCAGGTGAAATCCGGCTCGACCCGTTTTCTTAACGGCAGCTGGCGCGCGATGCTGGAGGTGACCGATCCGATCACCGGTAAGCCGCCGTCAGTGCGCTATCAGATCCAGAACAATAAAGGGTCGGCCCGCGTCGTTCACGGTGACAACGTGGTCTGCCGCGCGGAGGTCTTCTCCGGGCTGCACAGCAACGGTGAGCTGCTGATTAAAACCCGCGGCAATGCCCGCTGCGCCGACGGCTCGCGCTACCCGATGCCGGAAATTACCTGTAAAGCCGGTACCAACGACGTGGCAGAATGCAGCGCGCGCTACGACGCGAAAACCGTGGTTCCATTGACATTCAGGAAGGCAGGTGCGTGATCCTATGCTGGTAAACCTTTGCGACTACAAACAGAGCGTCACGCTGATTGCGAACAGTGGCGTTCAGTTTCTTGATTTTGGCCTGACGCCGCAGGACTCCGCCCAGAGCGGACGTTTCGTGCGTAAAACCGCGAATGGCCCCCTGCTGCGCCTGGATTTCGATCTGGTGAATGGCCGCTATACCCTGCCCGCCGCAGGCGGTGGACAGCCGGAAGTGGTTAAACCCGAAAGCACCATTTTGCTCCAGCAGTCGCTGGCGGTGCTGGACGGCGTCTGGCTGCCGGTCCCGTTCTTACGCTTTAACCCGCCGCGCACCTTCGTCGAAGGCCCGGATAACTGGGCGCGGGTGCAGGTGCGCAAGCTGGAGACCCCGGACAACGCCGGGAACAGCCACCGCGTGACCCTGGCGCTGGACAGTCAGATTGCGGCCCACGCCACCAGCCCGCTGTCGCCGGTGGAGAACGATATTCTCAACGGCACCCGCTTCGCGCTGGCCTGGCGCGACGACGAAGTGGCGAACTTCCTCGACCAGACCTGGATTGACGGCTGGCTGCGCGAAGCCTTCTCTCAGTACGCCGCGGGCGTGGAGAACCGCGCCGAGCGCGATCTCCAGCTGGCGATGCGTAACTTTGAGTACCAGGCGCACTGGCTGAATATTATGGCGATGCTGGGCGAGCAGCTGACGGTGCCGGAAGTGAAATTTGTCACCCACACCCTCAGCACCCCGGCGATCCCGGTGGATCTGATCCTCGATGTCGGCAACACCCACACCTGCGGCGTGATCATTGAAGACCACGGCGACGCCAACGACGGCCTGCGCCAGACCGCCGAGCTGCAGGTGCGCTCCCTGAGCGAACCGCAGTTCCTCAACGAGCCGCTGTTTACCAGCCGTCTTGAGTTTTCCGAAGCCCGCTTCGGCAAGCAGCACTTCTCGGTGGAGAGCGGCCGCGAAGATGCCTTCGTCTGGCCGTCCATCGTGCGCGTCGGCGACGAGGCGCGGAAGCTGGCGACCCAGCGTCTGGGCACCGAAGGCAACAGCGGCATCTCCAGCCCGCGCCGCTATCTGTGGGATGAAACCCCGGTGGTGCAGGACTGGCGTTTCAGCCAGATGAACAGCAAAACCCAGCGCGAGCCGCTGGCGACCGCCTTCCCGCTGATGAACCTGATGAACGATGACGGCCAGCCGCTGTTCACCCTGCCGCAGGATGAGCGTCTGCCGGTCTTCTCGCCGCAGTACAGCCGCAGCACCCTGATGACCCATATGCTCTGCGAACTTCTGGCGCAGGCGCTGGGGCAGATCAACAGCGTCGCCACCCGACTGCGCCTGGGCTTCCCGGCCTCGCCGCGTCAGCTGCGCACCCTGATCCTCACCCTGCCGTCGGCAATGCCGAAGCAGGAGCGGGAGATCTTCCGCCGCCGCATGTTCGAAGCCATCGCCATCGTCTGGAAAGCGATGGGCTGGCATCCGCAGGATGACGACTTCTCCAGCCGCAAGCAGCAGGAGAAGAGCGTGGTGCCGGTGCCGGAGATCCAGATGGAGTGGGACGAAGCCAGCTGCGGCCAGCTGGTGTGGCTCTATAACGAAGCCATCTCCCATTACAACGGCCAGACCGAAGCCTTCTTCGCCGCCGTGGCGCGCCCGGATCGCGAGCCGGAGCCAGGCTGTGCCCCGGGTCGCGCCATTCGCGTGGCCTCGATTGATATCGGCGGCGGCACCACCGATATGGCGATCACCCATTACCAGCTCGACGATGGCTCGGGCAGCAACGTCAAAATCACCCCGCAGCTGCTGTTCCGCGAAGGCTTTAAGGTGGCGGGCGACGATACCCTGCTGGATGTGATCCAGCGTTACGTCCTGCCTGCCCTGCAGACGCAGCTGCAGAAGTCCGGCATTGCCGATGCTACGCTGCTGATGGCCTCGCTGTTCGGCGACTCCGGGCGCATCGACACCCAGGCGGTGCTGCGCCAGCAAACGGCGCTGCAGCTGTTTATGCCGATTGGCCATGCGATCCTCGCCGCCTGGGAAGCCAGCGATATCGACAATCCGCTCGACGGGCTGCACGCCACCTTCGGCGATCTGCTGACCCGCAAGCCGACGCGCAACGTGATGAACTATCTGCAGCAGGCCATCGAACACGCCCTGCCTGCGGGGTCGGAGCCGTTCGACCTGTTCGCCGTGCCGCTGCACGTCAACTTCCGCGAGATGCAGGATGCGATGCTGGCCGGGCACTTTACCCTGGCCGCGCCGCTGCACGCGGTGGCGGAGGCGATCTCCCACTACGCCTGCGATATTCTGCTGATCACCGGCCGACCGGGCTGTCTGCCAGGCGTCCAGGCGTTGATCCGCCATCTGCAGCCGGTGCCGGTCAGCCGGATGGTGTGGCTGGATAAGTACCGGGTGCATGAGTGGTATCCGTTCAGCCAGCAGGGGCGCATTGGCAACCCGAAATCCACCGCGGCGGTCGGGGCGATGCTCTGTAGCCTGGCGCTGGATCTGCGCCTGCCGCGCTTTAACTTTAAGGCGGCGGATATCGGGGCGTACTCTACCGTGCGCTACCTGGGCGTATTAGATAACACGGTTAACACCCTGCGCGATGAGAACGTCTGGTATCAGGACATCGACCTCGACAAGCCGGGCGCGAAGCTGGATACGCGCCTGCACTTCCCGCTGCGCGGCAACGTGACCCTCGGCTTCCGTCAGCTGGCGAACGCCCGCTGGCCCGCTACCCCGCTCTATACGCTGAGCATTAACTCGGCGGAGCTGGCGAAATCCATCGCCGGGGACGGGGTGCTGAACGTGCGCCTGAAGCTGTGCGGCGGCAATAAACAGGATGGCCCGGAAGCCTTTGAGCTGAGCGATGCCTGGCTGCAGGACGGCACGCCGGTGCCGCCGGATGCCCTGACCTTTAAACTGAATACCCTGGCCGACCGCCGACATAGCGGCAGCCACTACTGGATCGACAGCGGGAGCGTATACCTGAAATGACAGCCACGACGACCACAACTCAGGCGTTAATCGGGTGGATCAACACAACGCGCCAGCATGCCCCGATCCTCGACAACGACGCCGACGCCCTGCTGGCCAGACTGGCGGTGGCCGACGCACGCGAGCACGCCATTGCGCGGGCGCTGACCGCGGGGAGCACCATCGGATTGTATGGTCACTCCCAGGCGGCAAAAGCTCACCTGCTCACCACCCTGTGCGGCAGTGACAGCCAGCGGATGAACGTAATTGTCGGCCAGCGGACCTTTGACTATTTCTCGCATATCAACCCCGGCCACGCCCTGACCAACATGGCGCTGCGTTTCAGCCCGAACGCGACTGAAGTCGCTGACGACGCCTTTCCGCTGCGCCTGAGCCTGCTCACCGAGGCCGAGCTGGTGCAGGTCTTCCTCGCCCGCGCCACGCTGCCGGCGGTGGACAAAACCGTGATTGAAGCCCGGCTGGAGAAGTGGCGCGCCCTGCGCCAGCCTCAGAGCGTACCGGGGATCACCGCTGCCGACGTGGGCACCATCGCCCACTACTGGCGCGATACGGTGCCCGCTGCGGCCCAGCAGATGGACGATGCCCTGTGGCACCAGTTTGCCCTGCTGCTGCCGTCGCTGGACCTGAGCACCCGCGCCAGCGTCTGGTCGCTGCTGTGGGGCGAACAGCAGGAGCTGACGCAGCAGTGGCTGAAGCTGGCGCATATTCTGCACCAGACCAGCCATGCCCGGGAGCTGGCCGCACCGCTGAGCCTGCTGGTGGATAATTTTGGCCTGCCGACCGAAGGTTTTCTCACCCGGGGCGATATCGCCCTGCCGGACGTGCAGCAGGCGGTGCTGCACCCGCTGCACAACGGCGAGCTGCTGAACGCCATCAGCATTCCGCTGGACGTGCTGGCCCTGCTGACCCGCGAGCTGATCCTGCCGGTAGAAAACAGCGCCCTGGCCGGGGTGGATATCATTGATATTCCGGCCCCGTTGGCCCAGCCGGATCTGCCCCTGGCCCAGGCCAAACAGCAGTGGCTGCTGGAACACTATCGCCAGCATCTCCAGCCGGACGTGCTGGTGATCTGCAACGCCACCGCGCATCACGGCCAGACGGCAAAGACTGCCAGAACGCTGCTCAACTGGGTAAAAGAGACCCAGCCGGGCGACGACGCTGCCCTCCCGGGGCTGGTGTGGGCGATCACCCCCCAGGATGCGCGCTTTACCCGCCGGACCAACCTCGACGAAGCGGTACAGCAGCTGCTCGGCAAACCCGGCCAGTACTGGGGCACCCTGCAGGCGTTGGACAGCAGCAGCATGCAGCGGGTAATCGAGTGGCTGTCGCAGGCGACCCTGCCATCCCAGCGCCAGACGCGCCTGCTGGCCCTCCGCCAGCGCCATCAGCGCGACCTGCATCAACTGATGCAGGGGTATCTGACGCCATTGACTCAGGATCCTGCCGCCCAGCGCAGCGCCGCCGAAGCGATGGTGCGCGCCCTGCAGGGAAGCGCCGCCCGTCACGGCGAGCTGCTGGAAGGGTTGCTTCCGCCGCTGCGCGCCTTTGAAACGCTGCTCGCCGTGCAGCAGCCGCGAGAAGAGCAGGTCAACGGCCTGTTTACCGACGCCATCGACCTGTTTGCCGACAGCGCTCAGGATGCCGATGAGATCTGGCAGCCGACGGACAAAGCTCGCCTCGCCCATCAGGTCTGGGTGAATCACCTGCGCCAGTGGAGTCGCGACGAAGCCGTTGCCAGCCGTCTGGGGCTCGACAACGCGGTGCTGCAGCAGATCGGCGATGTGCTGGTGATCGCCAGCTACCGTCTGAATCTGCTCGCCCAGCTGAAGAAGATTGTCGATACCGATAAAAGCAGCGCCGCACAGCTGCATGCCGCACTGGGGAACTTCGTGGGTTGGGTCGGGTATGCGCAGACGCCTGCCGCGGACCGTCCTGCCAGCCGGATCCGCAAAGGCCAGCCGGTGTTTGTCACGCCAACGGTCAACAGCAGCGCCCCTCGCTTAACCCGTCTGGGAGAGCAGCCGGTGCATGCGGCGACAGCTTATGTGTATGACTGGCTGGTGGCGTTGTACACCCAGGCGATTGACAACATCGGGTATCAGCATCCGCATGATATGACCATGGACGATCGCCTAGCGTTGCAGGACTTGCTCGCCTGACACTGACGCCTGATGGCGCTACGCTTATCAGGCCTACGGTCAGAGCAGTTTGTAGGCCGGATAAGGTGCTTGCACCGCATCCGGCAATCTCACCAGCCCGCCTGCCCCTGCTGGATACACTCAGCCAACGCCTTCGCCAGCGCCGACGGGTTCTCCCACGACATCGAATGTCCGGCATCGGGGATGATTTTCACCTCAACACCCTGCTGACGCATTTCGTCCAGGTCAGGATCGGGCAGCGAAAGCTCGCCAAAAATCAGCCATACCGGGCAAGTTAATTGCAGATAACGCGCGCTCCAGCTGGGCTGTACGCCTTTAACCAGACTCGCTGCACCACGCCATACCGCCCAGGGGGCACTGCTTTGCAGGCATCCTTTCCAGGGGGAGGTTTCAGCCTCCAGCATGGCCTGATAACCGCTACGCACAAAATCGTCTTCCGTCCGGGCGGCAATTCCCCGACTAAACGCGCCACCGCCGGCATGGAAATTAGGTTCTGACACCATCAGGCCCAGCAGACGGCTACCGGCCAGCTCTGCCGCTTCGATCGCAATGCTGCCGCCCATGCTGTGCCCGTACAGCCAGAATGACGTTATGGCTAAATGATTGAGCAGCTCAATAACCACCTGCGCCTGCGCCGAGGTTTGATAGCTAAAGGTTTCAGGTTTATCGCTGTAACCACTGCCAGGCAGATCGATAAGAATGGCCCGGCGGGAACCAAATATAGGGTCGCAAACGATACGGGGATATTCGTAAGAAGAGGCACAGCCGAGACCGTGAATAAATACCAGCGGTTCGCCCTGTCCGGGCAGTTCCTGCCAGCGCACCGTGCAACGGGCCTGTTGCGAATAAAAGCTGTTCATTAGCACTCCTTTCAGATGACTGTGTATTTATACAGCCCATCAAAGAGGAATGCCATCGCCAGATTTTGTAGGCCGGATAAGGTGCTGGCACCGCATCCGGCAAAAAGCCGCGCAGGGGCGGCTTTTAGAAGAGAGAAATCAGCAGCGCGACCGGAAAACTCATCGGCCAGGTGGAACCCACCAGAAAAGCGCTCAGGAAGCGGATGCGTTTGCGATCTTTAGAGAGAAACCAGGTGATAAGCGCACTGATAGCTGCCATGACGGCGTAAAACATTAACATCTTCTGGTACAACGTCATCTCATTCACCCAATCTGCTGTTCAATAACCGCGCGCAATATGCGGCAAATGTTGAGGCAGATCAAGTTTTTTGTTACATATTAACCACATATATCTTATGGTTAATAACAACTGAGTAGTTTTGTAACAATTAGGGCCGCATCATGCGGCCCTGGTTTCCGGGACTACTTCTTCACCGGCTGAGGCTTTTTATTACCCGAGTCGGGCACTTTACGGGATTTGTCTTTATCGACTTCTGGCATAAGACGCTCCTTTGTGACCTTCGGAATAAGTAAGTATAGCCTACCTCAGGAGTACCACTTTAAAGTCGTATTTTAAATGCATTTTTTGGCAAACCCTGGTTAGCCATTCGTGCTGTAATACCCTCACTTTTTACAAGGAGGACGTTATGCTGCGTATTCCACAAAGTTGTATTCACACCCGCTCCACTCCGTTCTGGACCAAAGACACCGCTCCGCCGGGGATTTTCAAACGCCATCTGGATACCGGCACTCAGCCCGGGGTCTATCCGCGCCTGAGCGTGATGCAGGGTGCGGTGCGTTATCTTGGCTATGCCGACGAAACCTCGCCCGAGCCCGACAGCGAACTCATCATTGAAGCCGGGCATTTTGGCGTGTTTCCACCTGAGCGCTGGCACCACATCGAAGTGATGACCGACGATACGTATTTCAATATCGACTTTTTCGTTGAACCCGACGTGTTAAGAAGACGTAAATAGAGAAGGAGTAACATCATGGGCAAAGCAACTTATACCGTCACCGTCACCAATAACAGCAACGGCGTATCGGTGGATTACGAGACGGAGGCCCCGATGGAGCTGATGATCCCGGACGTGGCCGCTCAGGTGGTGAAAGACCTGGTGAATACCGTGCGCGCGTACGACACCGAGAATGAGCATGAGGTGTGCGGCTGGTAGCCGCGACCCGTTACATCTTGAGTAGTTCTAACACCGTCTGCGGCACCTGATTCGCCATTTTCAGTGCCGCAGTCTGGCTCTGCTCCAGGATCTGCGCCCGGGCAAGCTGGCTGGCCTCGGCGGCGTAGTCGGCATCCTGAATCCGGCTGCGGGCCGTTTGCAGGGAGATGCTCTGCTGGGACAGCACCGCTTTGCTGGATTCGAAGCGGTTGATCGTCGCGCCATACTGCGTGCGATAGCCACTCACCTTCTCCAGCGCGGCATCCAGTAACCCCATGCACTTCCGGGCCCCCGCCTCGGTGATCATGTCGGTATTGTCCAGCTGCAGCGTCTTCAGATCCGTCGGCGTCGGCTCAATGGTCACCGACTGCATGTCTTCACCGAAATTGGCGCTGGTCACCACTTCGAAGGGGCGACTCTGCTTCGGTGGAACCGCGGGCGTAATCGTCGGAGCCGGCAAGTTTCCCCAGGTAATGTTGCTGGTAAAGGAGCCGCTGCCCACCACCATCACCAGCAAATCTTCCGTCACGGTATCCAGCGTGACGCGCTCGATGCGGTTCGAACCGTTAGCGCCGTCGTTCCAGGCCCCGGAGGCTTTATCTTCATAACGATCGCCATCCCCGCTGTAGCTGATGGTCATCCCGTTATAGTTGAGCGTTTCACCGCTGTAGCTCCAAGTGGCGCCGCCGTCTATCAGCTGAGAGTCATCATAAACCGCCCCGCTGCTGAACCCATTTTTGGCCGTCAGCACCGATGCGGTTGCTTTGGTGCCGTCGGTGATGCCGCGGCTGACCCAGGTATAATCCGCATCCGGGCCGGATAACGGCGTGCCCGCGAGATGTTTACCATCCCGGGTAAATATCTGCAGATCGTCATCCAGACCCAATGAATCAATCGTAATAGTGATATTCGCTGCTCCGGCCGGAATATAGGCCAGCGGAATAATACCGGAACTGAAAGAGTAATCGGTTCCGGCCACCGGGAATTTCGTATTTAATGGCGCCACGTCACCAATTAATTGTGGCGGTAATACTGGCTTATCGGTCGCCAGCGGATATTGACCAAATATCTCCGTTTGCTCCGAGACCTGGGTAATTGTCCCCAGGATCTGCTGATACTCCTGGTTAATACTGTCCCGGTCGGACTGCGATAAGGTGCCGTTCGCTGCCTGAATAGCGAGACTTTTGGCTTTGATCAGCATGGTGCCGATGTCGCTCAGACTCCCTTCTGCCGTCTGCGCCAGGCTGATGGCGTCATCCAGCCCGCGCGAGATCGCCTTGTCCGCATTAATGTTGGCGAACATCCGATTGGCGATCGCCTGCCCGGCGGCATCATCCTTCGCGCTGTTAATACGCAAGCCGGATGAGAGCCGCTCAATGGTCTGAGATAACAAAGTACTGTTAGCTTTCCGGGACTTAAGCGAGAGCCCGGCAATCTCGTTATGATTAATTGCAAGCATGATGAACAGGGCCGTTTATCTGGTCTGACTACTCTATCGGCCCGCTCAAAATTTTATTTAGGAAATATTTAATAAAACCAAACAATATATTCTCACGCTGTGAACTGAGTCGGGATGGATATATATTATGTGATATATTGAAGAATAAAAGATATTAAAAATCCGCCGGTTACAGTGCAGGTAACCGGCGGGAGCAGGAAGTTAGTGTTTAATCATCACGTGACGAATAACGGTGTAATCTTCCAGGCCATACACCGACATATCCTTACCGTAGCCCGACATTTTCATCCCGCCGTGCGGCATTTCACTCACCAGCATAAAGTGGGTGTTCACCCAGGTGCAGCCATACTGCAGGTGAGCGCTGAGGCGGTGCGCGCGACCCACGTCTTGGGTCCAGACCGACGAGGCCAGCCCGTACTGCGACTCATTAGCCCAGCCCAGGACCTGATCCTCGTCGTCAAATTCGGTGACGCTCACGACCGGGCCAAACACCTCCCGCTGCACGATGGCATCCTCCTGCTTCGCGCCTGCCAGCAGGGTCGGCTGGAACCAGTACCCTTTCCCGTCGTGTTTGCTACCGCCGGCGATCACCTGCACATGCCCCAGCGCTTTAGCCTCGTCCACGGCTTTAGATACCCGATCGAGATGCGCCTGCGAGCTCAGCGGGCCCAGTTCGGTGCTCTCGTCATTCGGATCGCCGATCTTCAGGCTGGCGACCGCGGCACCCAGTTTTTCCACCAGCGCCGGATAAATGCCTTTTTGCGCGTAGATGCGACAGGCGGCGGTGCAGTCCTGACCGGCGTTGTAGAAGCCGAAGGTGCGTACCCCCTCCACCACCGCGTCAAGATCCGCATCATCAAAGACAATTACCGGCGCTTTGCCGCCCAGCTCCATGTGGGTGCGCTTAATGGACGAGGCGGTATGGCCGATGATGTGTTCCCCCGTGGCGATAGAGCCGGTGAGGGACACCATCCGCACCTTTTCATGTCTGGTGAGCGGGTCGCCGACGGTTTTGCCCCGCCCGAAAAGCACGTTGAGCACCCCGGCCGGGAAGATCCCTTGTGCCAGCTCCGCCAGCTTGAGAGCGGTGAGCGGCGTGATCTCAGAAGGTTTCAGCACCACGCAGTTCCCGGCGGCCAGCGCCGGCGCCAGCTTCCACGCCGCCATCATCAGCGGGTAGTTCCAGGGGGCAATCGAGGCGACGACGCCCACCGGGTCGCGGCGGATCAGCGAGGTATGTCCCTCCAGATATTCCCCCGCCGCCGAGCCGTGCAGGGTGCGCGCCGCCCCGGCAAAGAAGCGAAACACGTCGGCAATCGCCGGAATTTCATCTCCCAGCACGCAGTGCAGCGGTTTGCCGCAGTTTTGCGACTCCAGCCGGGCCAGAGTGTCGGCATTGGCTTCGATGGTATCGGCCAGTTTGAGCAGGCACTCAGCGCGGCTTTTTGGCGTGGTGCGCCCCCAGCTGGCGAAGGCCCGATCGGCGGCCTGTACTGCCGCATCGACCTGGGCGGCAGAGGCTTCCGCGATCTCCAGCAGTACCTCGCCGGTCGCAGGGTTATAGACCGGCTGCTTTTCCCCTTCGCCGTTGACCAGTTCACCATTAATCAGCAGTTGAGTTTGCATAGTATTGTCCTGTTGAAATCCACGTTATTTCCCGCTGCCGGCAACGCTTTCGCCGTCGCGGGTTAGCCACCAGGCCCCCAGAATTGGAATGGCGGTCACCAGCATTACCAGCAGGGCCACCACGTTGGTCACCGGAACATCGCGCGGGCGACCGAGCTGATTCAACAGCCACAGCGGCAGGGTGCGCTCATGTCCGGCGGTAAAGGTCGTGACGATGATCTCGTCGAACGACAGGGCGAAGGCCAGCATCCCCCCCGCCAGCAGCGCCGACCCCAGATTGGGCAGCACTACGTAGCGGAAGGTTTGCCAGCCGTTGGCACCGAGATCCATCGAAGCCTCGATCAGGCTCCACGAGGTGCGTCGGAACCGGGCAATCACATTATTGAACACCACCACCACGCAGAATGTGGCGTGACCGAGAATGATGGTGAAGAAACCGGGCTCCAGATTGATGGTCTTGAACGCCGTCAGCAGTGCCAGCCCGGTGATGATCCCCGGCAGGGCAATCGGCAGGATCAGCATCAGCGACACCGCGTTCCTACCGAAGAACTCCCGCCGCCATAACGCAGCTGCCGCCAGGGTGCCGAGCACCAGAGCGATCGCCGTCGACAGGGCGGCGATTTTCAGTGACAACGTCACTGATTCGATGATGTCGCTGCGCCCCGCCGCCGCGCTAAACCACTTCAGCGTCAGCCCCTGCGGCGGAAAACTGAACGCCGCATCCTCAGTATTAAACGCATAGATGGCAATAATCAGCAGCGGGAAGTGCAGGAAGATCACCCCGCCCCAGGTGGCGATTTTCAGAAACAGCGGCGCGCGTTCAGAGTGCATCAAAGGCTCCCAGGCGCTTCACGAACGCCAGATAGACAGTGATAAGAACAATGGGCACCAGCGTAAAAGCTGCCGCCATCGGCATATTGCCGATCGCCCCCTGCTGGGAATAGACCATCTGCCCGATAAAGTAGCCCGGCGGGCCCACCAGCTGCGGCACGATAAAGTCCCCCAGCGTCAGGGAGAAGGTAAAGATCGACCCGGCGGCAATGCCCGGGATGGCCAGAGGCAACACCACGTAGCGGAAGGTCTGCCGTGGTCGGGCACCCAGATCGGCAGAGGCCTGCAGCAATGACGCGGGCAGACGCTCAAGCGCCGCCTGCACTGGCAGGATCATAAACGGCAGCCAGATATAGACGAACACCAGGAAACGCCCCAGCCCGGAGGTGGAGAGCGTGCTGCCGCCGATGCCGGGCACTGTCAACAGCGAGGCCAGCACCGGCTCGAGCCCCATATGGCTGAGGAACCACTGTGCCACGCCGTCTTTCGCCAGCAGCAGCGTCCAGGCGTAGGCCTTAACGATATAGCTGGCCCACATCGGCAGCATCACCGCAATGTAGAAAAAGGCTTTCCACTTGCCGCTGGTGTAGCGCGCCATATACCAGGCCATCGGGAAGGCGAGGATCGCGCTGCCGATGGTGACGGCAATCGCCATCGTCAGGGTGCGCAGGATGATGTCGTAGTTGGCAGGGTTAAACAGCGCGCGGATATTGGCGAAGGTCAGGTCCGGCGTCACCGACATGGTGAAGTCATCGAAGGTGTAGAACCCCTGCCACAGCAGGGCAAACAGCGACCCCAGATAGACAATGCCAAACCACATCAGCGGGCCGAGCAGGAGTAAAAACAGCCCCAGCGCCGGTCTGCGCCAGAACAGCGCCGACAGTCGGCTGGCCAGGCCGTGCGACGCTGGTGTGGGTGCAACGCTCATGTCCATGTCACCTCTCCTCATGCAGCGGCACCATGGCGTCGCGCGCCCACGAGGCGGTCACCATCTGCCCCGGCTCCACGCCCGCAGCCAGCGCAGCACCGGTCAGGTTCGCCTGGCTCACCAGCAGCTTTTCCCCCTCGGCAAGACGGAGTTCGAAACGGGTGGCCGCCCCCTGAAACTGTACGGCCTGCACCCGGCCCTGAACCTGAATTTCGCCCTTCCCGTCGAGGCGGATATGTTCCGGGCGCAGGGAGTAGCTCCCCGTCAGGCCACAGACGCGCTGCGCCAGGGCATCGGTGAAGACGTTCGAGGTGCCGACGAAGCTGGCAACAAACGGCGTGCGCGGGCGCAGATAGAGCTCGCGCGGGGTATCTACCTGCTCGATCCGCCCGTTATTGAACACCGCCACCCGGTCCGACATCGACAGCGCTTCGCCCTGATCGTGGGTGACGAAGATAAAGGTGATGCCCAGCTCCTGCTGCAGTTTTTTCAGTTCAAACTGCATCTGCTCGCGCAGTTTCAGATCCAGCGCCCCGAGGGGTTCATCCAGTAGCAGCACCCGGGGCTGATTGACCAGCGCGCGGGCAATCGCCACCCGCTGACGCTGGCCGCCGGAGAGCTGCGAAGGTTTGCGGGTTTCCGCGAAGCTGAGGCCGACCTTGTCCAGAGCCTCTCGCGCCTGGGCATGACGGGTAGGTTTGTTGATCCCTTTGACCATCAGCCCGTAGGCCACGTTCTCGAGGATCGACATGTGGGGAAACAGCGCATAGTCCTGAAAGACGGTGTTAACGTCACGCTCCCAGGGAGGAAGTTCGCTGGCGTCTTTGCCAAAAATGGAGATAGAGCCACCGCTCAACTGCTCGAAACCGGCAATCAGGCGCAGGCAGGTGGTTTTGCCGGAGCCCGAAGGCCCCAGCATGGAGAAAAACTCGCCGTCACGAATGCGGATCGTTACCCCGTCCACCGCACGCACGTCGCCATACAGGCGTGAGACATCATTAAACTCTACTGCGTACGTCATAATCCGCTCCCTGGCGCTTAACGACCACCCATAATGGCGATATAGTCCTGCACCCAGCGGCTGTAAGGCACAAATTTGCCGCCGTTGGCGACAGGCGTTTTCCAGAACATGATTTTGTCGAAATAGTTGTAGCCGTTGGTTTCACAGCCTTTGTCGCCCAGCAGGGTGCTGGCTTTACAACCTTCCGCCACCACCGGCAATGAACCGAACCACGCCGCCAGATCGCCCTGCACTTTCGGCGTCAGCGACCAGTTCATCCACTTGTAGGCGCACATCGGGTGTTTTGCGTCGGCGTGCAGCATGGTGGTGTCCGCCCAGCCCGTTACCCCCTCTTTCGGGAAGACGGTGCCAATCGGCTGATTCTCGCCCTTGAGGGCGTTGGCCTGATACGGCCAGGCGCTGGAAGCAACCACCCCTTCGTTTTTGAAGTCACTCATCTGTACGGTGGTGTCGTGCCAGTAGCGGTGGATCAGCGGGTGCTGATCTTTCAGCACTTTCACGACAGCCGCGTACTGCGCTTCGGTCAGCTGATAGGGGTCGGTGATGCCCAGCTCCGGCTGAGTGGCTTTGACGTACAGCGCCGCATCGGCAATATAGATCGGGCCATCGTAGGCCTGAACCCGCCCTTTGTTGGTTTTGCCGTCCGGCAGGTTTTGTTCTTTAAAGATGACGCCCCAGGTATCAGGCGGGGTCGGGAAGGTTTTGGTGTTGTACATCAGCAGGTTTGGCCCCCACTGATAGGGCGTGCCGTAGGCTTTACCGTCGACGTTAAACCACTCCCCTTTAACGATCCGCGGGTCGAGGGTTTTCCAGTTGGGGATTAAATCGGGATTAATCGGCTGAACGCGTTTGCCCATAATCAGGCGCAGGGAGGCATCGCCGGAGGCGGTCACCAGGTCGTAACCGCCCTTCGCCATCAGGCTGACCATCTCGTCGGAGGTGGCGGCGGTTTTGACATTTACTTTACAGCCGGTCTCTTTTTCAAAGGCGGTGACCCAGTCGTAGGCTTTATCGGTCTCGCCGCGTTCGATGTAGCCCGGCCAGGCAATGATATCCAGCCGTCCTTCGCCCTGACCGATCTCTTTTGGCGGCTCCGCTGCCTGCGCAGTCAAAACAGTCATGCCGAGCGCGCACAGGCTGCTACGGGCAAATTTTTTGCTCATACGTCTTACTCCTGTCGTAATGAAATCAGAAGGCAGCCGTGCCGATAAGAATATCTCCTGAATTAAACGTAGACCGCGCTATTGCCGCGCACCCGGCGGGCTGCAGAAATTTCACCAGGTTGTGACCGGGGGCGCATTCCCCGGTAACTGGATTATAGACAAGGGGTTAGCGGGCGCAGGGGTTATGCATATTTCCTATGAGCGACAATAAAAAAACGCCGCAAATTAATTGCGGCGTTATTAACGGGATAAGAAATAATTATTCAGACACGCAAATCAATCGCGCGAAATACCTATTTTTGCGTTTTTAACATTCTGCTAATTATCCGCGCTAACTGGATCACCGCCTGCTCCTCCCGCTCTCCCCAGGCCCAGGAAGTGTTAAAGCGGAAAAACGGCGTCCAGGTGTCGGACGTCGAGAACATCTTGCCCGGCGCAATGCTGATGTGATGCACCAGCGCCTGGGCGCTGAGCTCCCCGGCATCCAGCGGCGCGGGCAGCTCCAGCCATAAGAAGTAACCGCTGTCGCTGTGGTGTATTTTCACTTCGGCGGGCAGATGGCGCAGCAGCGCCTGCCACGCCTGCTGCTTGCGCTCCGCCAGGGTGCGGCGCAGGCGTCTGAGGTGGGCGTCGTAGCGTTTGGTGGCGAGATAATCCACCAGTGCCAGCTGCATCGGGGAGCTGGTGGATAAGGTGCTCATCAGCTGCAACTGCTGAATGCGGCGGGCATGTTTCCCGGCCGCCACCCAGCCGATACGGAACCCGGCGACCAGGCATTTAGAGAAAGAGGAGCAGTGCAACGTCATGTCGCTGCGATCCCAGGCTTTTGCCGGGAGCGGCTTTTCACGTCCGTAATAGAGTTCGCTGTAGACGTCGTCCTCAATCAGCGTGACGTTATGTTCAGTGAGCAAAGCGATAAGCTGCGCCTTTTTGTCGGCGCTGAGGGTAAAGCCCAGCGGATTCTGGCCGTTGGTCATCAGCCAGCAGGCTTTAACCGGATAGTCGTTCAGTGCCTGCGCCAGGGCGTTGAGATCGATCCCCTCGTGCACGTCGGTGGCCACCGACAGCGCCTTGAGTTTCAGCCTCTCCAGCGCCTGTAGCGCCCCGTAGAAACAGGGGTTTTCGACGATCACCCAGTCGCCCGGTTCGGTGACCGCCTGCAGGCTGAGGTTCAGCGCTTCGAGGGCCCCGGCGGTAATGACAATTTCATCCGGGGAGATATTCATCCCCTGCTGGGCGTAGCGACGGGCGATGGCGTGGCGCAGATCGACGTTGCCCGGCGGCAGGTTCTCGATCACGCTCATGGCGGTGGCGGTTTTACTGACGTTTGCCAGGGAACGGTTCAGCTGTTGTAGGGGAAAGAGACGCGGATCGGGAAAAGCCGAGGCAAAAGGCACCACCGAGGGATCGCGGCTGGCCTGTAACACATCGAAGATATAGGTATTAATATCCACCGCTTCATCGCGCATAACCTGCGCGGGCGGCATCGGTTGCTGACCGGAGGGACGGGCCGCGACGTAGTAGCCCGACTGGGGACGCGCCACAATGCGCCCCTGGCTCTCCAGCATCTGATACGCATGACCCACGGTCATAAAGCTCATTCCGCTGCTGGTGACCTGCTCGCGCAGGGAGGGCAGCTTATCGCCGGGCTGCCAGACGCCGAGTTCGATCTGCGAAATGATTTGCTGTGCCAGGCGCTGGTATTTTTTCATCGGGTTCTCCTTGCTGCATCACAGTGTATATCAGCAGGAGAAAAAAGGCAGGATTAATAAACTGTTATAGGTAGTAGTGCTGTTTCAGCAGGCGTGACGGCGCCCGACTGGCTTACTTACGGAACTCAAACGGGACCCGCTGTGCATGACTCAGCACGGCTAAATGGTCAAAGGTGATCATTGATGATTTGCAGAAAATGCACTTCGCACCGTGTGGATTTTTTTCAGACACGTCAAATGCGGAAGTACGGAACTGCGAACCATGACAGCAAGGGCAACGAAAATGGATATTAGAACTCATGTAAATCTCCTGAACGTAAAAACGTCAAATACTAAATTGGGCCTTTAAAAGGCGATCGTGGTCTGAGACAAAACTAATCAGAGCGTTCAGAGCGTAAAGAAAAAACCCAAGAGAGGCTGCGGAGAGGCACAACGTGTTGAGAGATGCTTTAAGAGACTGCGACAGATATTTTTTTGGCATTCAAACCGAAAATCCATTTACGCACAACCGAGGGAAGGATGCAAGCGCTTTTATAGATAAAAATTCTGTCGCTTAGTCGGCTTTCTCTGGTCTCGGTCAAATTATTTGATGGCTTCTGTGAAATAAAGGGCATTTTCATTCATCTGGCAATCCGTAAAGTAAGACCACGCTCATTATTTGAAACCAGGATAACCCGACATGAAAAAGATCGGATTTTTGTCATTTGGTCACTGGACACCGTCCCCGCAGTCCGGCACCCGCACCGCCGCTGACGCCCTGCTGCAATCCATCGATCTGGCGGTTGCCGCCGAAGAGCTGGGCGCGGATGGCGCCTACTTCCGTGTGCACCATTTTGCCCGTCAGCTCGCCTCCCCCTTCCCGCTACTGGCAGCGATCGGTGCCAAAACCAGCAAGATTGAGATCGGCACTGGCGTTATCGATATGCGCTATGAAAACCCGCTTTATATGGCGGAAGACGCAGGTTCAGCCGACTTAATTTCCGGTGGACGTTTGCAGCTGGGCATTAGCCGCGGCTCTCCCGAGCAGGTGATCGACGGCTGGCGCTACTTTGGTTATGTGCCGGGCGAAGGTGAAAACGAGTCTGATATGGCCCGTCGCCATACCGAAGTGCTGTTAGAGGCTCTGCGCGGCGAAGGTTTTGCCAAACCCAATCCGCAGCCGATGTTCCCTAACCCGCCCGGCCTGCTGCGCGTTGAGCCGCACTCCGAAGGGTTACGCGATCGCATATGGTGGGGCGCGGGCTCGAACGCCACCGCCGTCTGGGCCGCGAAGCTGGGGATGAACCTGCAAAGCTCAACCCTGAAGGACGACGAAACCGGCGAGCCGTTCCACATCCAGCAGGCAAAACAGATCCGCGCCTACCGCCAAGCCTGGTCCGAAGCGGGACACATCCGCACGCCGCGCGTCTCGGTCAGCCGCAGCATATTTGCCCTGATGGACGATCGGGATCGGATGTACTTCGGCTCCAGCCGTAACGAAAGCGACAGCGTGGGGTATCTGGATGAGAAAACCCGTGCCATATTCGGACGCAGCTACGCCGCCGAGCCGGACAAGCTGATTGCCCAGTTAAAACAGGACGAAGCGATCGCCGAAGCGGATACGCTGTTACTGACCGTGCCCAACCAGCTGGGCGTGGAGTATAACGTGCACGTGATTGAGTCGATTCTGAAGCACGTGGCACCGGCGATGGGCTGGCGCGACGAATAAATGTGAATACGCTACGTAGGGTTTGCGCCCTACGTAGCGGTTAAGAATCAACTTTGTCGACTTCTTCCTCTTCACCCGCCTGAACAAATTCATGCTTTCGTTCATAGAATTTGTACCCCGCTGTTACATAACTACTATTAAGAGCAGAGCAAAACGCTTAACGACCTCTTTAATGTTGTTGACCATGTTGTCAATGACGCCTCTTAAATTCTGAAAGCGAAGCCAAATCAGTATGATGGCAAAAAACCTGATAATGTCGTGGAACCGTTTCGGTCCCCTATTTACACTGGCCTTCGCTTTGAACTGTCTCTCTTTTCCCTTGCTGGCGCAGCCTGAATACAAGCCGGAGTCCTTACCGGAGCCCAAAATTCAGTATCTCGGCGTGGGCGGCTGGCTGCTTCACTGGCAGGGTGAAGGCCTTTTAATCGCGCCTTCATTCAGTAATCCCGCGCTTATGAACCTGGAAGGCTGGCCTCCCGTGCGGGTGGCGGCTGATAAAAAGAAAATTGATAAATTTATGCCGCCAGCCGATGACGTCACGATGCTGCTGGTTGGGCATGGTCACTACGATCATTTGCTGGATGTACCCTGGGTAATGGCCACTAAAACACCCCATGCGGTCCTGTATGGCTCAATAACCGTGAAAAATATTCTCCATGCTTTCAGCGATAAACAAAAAATGACCGCGCAAGGCGAGCCGTGGGTCGATCCTGTTCGGGTTATCGATGCAACGCCGCAGATGAAAAGCATCCCTGGCTGCGAAGATGCAACGAAGCAGGCCGAGGGAAAATGGATCCCCTCCAGCGGGGGGCATATTCGGGTCATGCCGATTCAGAGCATGCATGCAAGTCATGTCCTCGGCTTTACTGTGGCGCATGGTGAAAGCCCGGAGCTCAACGAAATACCTACCACCGTTTTCGGTTGGAAACAGGGGCAATCAATGGCCTGGCTTATCGAGCTACTGGACATAACCCCGCAGGGACAAAAGGTGGTTTACCGTATTCACTTTCAGGACAGCCCGGCCACACCCCCGTGCGGGTTTCCACCCACCACGCTTGACGGTGAACCAACGGCTATGGATGTTGAGATCCTTGGTGTGGGCGGCTGGGAGAACGTCAGAAACTACCCGGATGAGTTGCTGAAGCGCACCCGGCCCCGACTCGTCCTGCTGGGGCACTGGGAAAATTTCTTTGGCAACGATCTGCGCCGCAAACCCACTCCGCTCATGGGTCAAGATATTGAAAATATGCGTCAGGCCGTGGTTCAGGCACTGAAAGCGGACCATAACAGCGCCAGAGTGCAGATGCCCGCCCCGCTTGATGACGTCGCGCTACCGCCGTCGCCCTAATCCGCTAACACACACGCCTGCCCGTTAATCGCCAGCTGTACCGGCATATTCACCTGCCAGTTTTGCCGACTGACCGTTTTGACCTGCAGCGCCTCGGGCCAGCCCGGCGAGGAGAGCATCAGGGTCGAGAGATACCCCGTAAAATCCACCCCAGCGATGGTCACTGGCTGCGCGGGAGTGACGCCAGGTGCCAGAGGCGTAATCTGCACCTGTTCTGGTCGCAGCATGATGCGCTTCTCTCCGTTGGCCAGCGGGTTATCCACCGGGATATTGCCCAGAGGAGAACTTGCTACCCCGCCGCTCACCTGAGCCCTGAAAATCAGCGCATCGCCAAGGAACAGCGCCGTGGCTTCATCCACGGGATGGGAATAGACCTCGACCGGGGACCCCACCTGGGCGAAACGCCCTTCACGAATCACCGCGATCTGGCTGGCGAAGGAGAGCGCCTCCTGCTGGTCGTGGGTCACCAGAATCGACGCTACCCCCGCGTGATCGAGCAGGTCCGCCGTGGCTTTGCGGGTGGCGGCGCGCAGGCCGGTATCCAGCGCCGAGAAGGGTTCGTCGAGCAGCATCAGCGCCGGCTCCTGAGCCAGGGCGCGCGCCAGGGCCACGCGCTGCTGCTGGCCGCCGGAGATTTCATGCGGCCAGTGATCTGCCAGGTCATGGCTGAGCGAGACCAGGTCCATCAACTCCGCTACCCGGCGGCGGTTTTCCTGCCGCGATCCCTTCAGGCCGTAGGCAATGTTATCCCCCACCTTCATGTGCGGGAAAAGCCCCCCTTCCTGCGGCACAAAGCCGATCCCGCGCTGATGGGCCGGAATAAAGATGTGCTCATCAAACAGCGTTTTACCGTTAAGCACGATGTGGCCGCTGTCCGGTGATTCAAACCCGGCAAGAATACGCAGCAGCGTGGTTTTGCCCGAGCCGGAGGGGCCGACGATCACCGTCCGTGACGACGGCATCACCGTCAGATCCAGCCCTTCCAGTACCGGAGTCTGACCAAACTTTTTGGAAATGTTCGCTAATTCAATCATCTTACAGGCCCGCTAATTTTTGCGACTGTACATACAATATTCCGGTCAGCGGCAGCGAGATCAGCACCATCAGCAGGGCGTAAGGCGCTGCGGCGACATAATCGATCTCACTGGTCAACGCCCAGAAACCGGTAGAAAGAGTGCGCGTCCCCAACGGAGAGAGCAGCAGCGTGGCGGTGAGTTCGTTGGTGATCCCGAGGAATACCAGTGCCCCACCCGCCGCCGCGCCCGGGGCGGCAAGCCGCATGGTGATCCCCCAGATGGCGCTGGCCTGGGTTTTGCCTAAACTGCGGGCGACGTTCTCCAGCTCCTGTGGAGCCTGGGCGATCCCGGCGCGTAGATTCACCAGCCCGCGGGGCAGGAACATCAGCAGGTAGGCCAGGAACAGGGTGATTTCGGTCTGATAGAGGGGACGGAAATAGTGGATTGTCACCGTCACCAGCGCCAGGGCGACCACGATCCCCGGCAGAGAACTGGTGAAGTAGTTGCACGCTTCCAGCATCCGGAACAGCGGGCGTGGATGGCGCACCGTCAGCCAGGTGACCGGGATGCCGGCCAGCATAATCAGCAAGGCACCGCCGGAGGCCAGCACTACCGTCTGGCGCAGCGACAGCCAGAGATCCGCCTGATTCCAGCTCTCGATGCCGCCCAGCCACAGCCAGCGACCCAGTACTCCGAGCGGCACCACCAGAGCCAGCACAATGACCACCAGGGAGAGCAGCTGGCCAACCAGGCTCAGGGGCAGATTGAGCTGCAGGCGATGCTGCTCCCGAGGCGCGCCTGAGCCCACCCGGGCGTACCGCGCTTTGCCGCGCGTCGTGCCTTCAAGGGTGAGGAACAGCAGACAGCACAGCGCCAGCACGCCCGCCAGCATATTGGCCGCCGGACCGCTGAAGGTGGACTGGAACTGATCGTAAATGGCGGTGGTAAAGGTATCAAAACGGATCATCGCGTAGAGACCGTACTCCGCCAGCAGATGCAGGGTCACCAGCAGCGCCCCGCCCCAGACCGCCAGCTTCAGCTGTGGCATCACAATGCGGAAAAAGACCGCCCACGGCGGGGTGCCTAACGAGGCGGCGACATCTTCCAGCGTCGGGTCGAGGCGGCGCAACACCGCCGCGACGGGAAGATAGATAAACGGATAGTAGGCCAGCACCGAGAGAAACACCCCGGCACCCAGACCGTGGAGCGACGGCACCGCGCTGACCCAGGCATAGCTCTGCACAAAGGCCGGGATCGCCAGCGGCGCGACGGCCAGGATCGACCAGATACGTCGTCCTGCCAGGTTCGTGCGCTCGGTGAGCCAGGCAAGCATCACCCCCACCAGCACGCTGAGCGGAACCGCGATAACCACCAGCAGCAGCGTGTTGCTGAGCAGCTCAGCAACGCGCGGGCGAAATATGAGTGCCTTGACCGTTTCCCAGCCGGTATCAAAACCAATGACTACCACGAAGGCCGGCGGGATCAGCGATAACAGTGAAAACAGTATCGCGAGCAAAATCATCATCAACGCCGGGCGGCGTTGTACACCACGCCGCCGGACTTCCGGCGTGTGGGTAATATTGACCACTGACATCAGGCACTCACCGCTGCATTAATTAAAGAAGACCGGCCTGGGTCATCAGGTCGATGACTTTTTTGTTGTTGAGCGTGGAAGGCTCAACCTTCGGCGCGTCCAGATCCTTCAGCGGCACCAGTTTCGGGTTGGATTCGGCGTTGACGCCCACCGCGTATTCAAAGGCATCGTTAGTACGCAGGCTGTCCTGCCCCGCTTTGCCGGTGATCCACTTCACGAAGGCCTGAGCCTGCTGCTGATGTTTGCTGGAAGCCAGCACGCCGCCACCGGAGATGCTGACGAAGGCACCCGGATCCTGATGTTTGAAGTAGTGCAGCTGGGTGTTTTTGCTGTTTTCACCGGTTTTTGCCTGGTCGACAAAACGGTAGTAGTGGTAGATCACCCCGCCATCAATCTGCCCGGCGTTAACCGCTTTCATCACCGTGCTGTTGCCTTTGTAGGCCACGAAGTTGGTCTTCATCGCTTTCAGCCATTCCAGCGTCGCTTGCTCGCCTTTCAGGGCCAGTACCGCGCTGACGATCGCCTGGAAATCTGCTCCGGATGGGGAGGCAGCCCAGCGCCCTTTCCACTCTGGTTTCGCCAGATCCATCAGCGATTTCGGCAGCTGGGATTCATTGAGTTTCGCCGGGTTATAGACGAACACCGTGCTGCGCGCGGCGATACCGATCCAGCGGCCATGTTCCGGGCGATACGCCGGAGCAACCTGGTCGAGGGTGGCTTTATCCAGCGGGGCAAAGAGTTTGGCGTTATCGACCAGTACCATGGCCGGGGAGTTTTCGGTCAGGAAGACGTCGGCCGGTGAGGCACTGCCCTCCTGTACCAGGGCGTTGCCCAGTTCGCTGTCGCCGCCGTTACGCAGCGTCACTTTGATGCCGGTCTCTTTGGTGAAACCGTCAACCCAGGATTTGACCAGGTTTTCATGCTGAGCGTTGTACACCACGATCCCGTTATTGTTCTCCGCCGCACCGGCGATGGGTGTGAGCAAAACAGAGGAAATCATCACAGCAAGCGTGCAAAAAGACGATAAGCCATATTTCATACGTTAATCCTTCACAGAAATGAGCACATAACACCAGAGTGAACAGCGGGCGGATTAAATCACAACGGCATGGAAATGATAATGAATATGATTACCGTTTTTTAAATAATGGTAAGAAATGCGGTCGATTGCGACTTTACTTCCATAAAAATCCTGAATCGAAACCATAGGTCACAGGAAGATTAAGAAAGCCTTAAGGCGGCATTTCGGAACTATAACAGGATTATGATTTCACCTTATTTCATTAAACTGTTATAGATAAATTCCCCTTTTCTGTCTCTGATACTCAGCTTCCCACCTCATTACCATAACAGCCACACCGATTCACCTTGAGGTTATGCATGTTTGGCTTAGATGCGTTTCATCTGGCGAGGATCCAGTTTGCCTTTACTGTCTCCTTCCATATTATTTTCCCGGCGATCACCATTGGCCTCGCCAGCTATCTGGCGGTGCTGGAGGGGCTATGGCTTAAAAGCAAAAATCCCGTCTGGCGCTCGCTGTACCATTTCTGGTCGAAGATCTTCGCCGTCAACTTTGGCATGGGCGTGGTCTCCGGGCTGGTGATGGCCTACCAGTTTGGCACTAACTGGAGCGGTTTCTCGCAGTTTGCTGGCAGCATTACCGGCCCGCTGCTGACCTACGAAGTGCTGACTGCCTTCTTCCTCGAAGCCGGTTTTCTCGGCGTGATGCTGTTCGGCTGGAACAAAGTCGGGCCGGGACTGCACTTCTTTGCCACCTGCATGGTGGCGCTGGGCACCATCATCTCCACCTTCTGGATCCTCGCCTCCAACAGCTGGATGCAGACCCCGCAGGGCTTTGAGATCGTCAACGGCCAGGTGGTGCCGGTAGACTGGTTTGCGGTGGTGTTTAACCCTTCGTTCCCGTATCGCCTGCTGCATATGTCGATTGCCGCGTTTCTCAGCAGCGCGCTATTTGTCGCAGCCTCGGCGGCATGGCACCTGCTGCGCGGCAACAATACTCCCGCCATTCGCCGCATGTTTTCTATGGCCTTGTGGATGACCCTGATCGTTGCTCCCATTCAGGCAATGGTCGGGGATATGCATGGGCTGAACACCCTGAAGCATCAACCGGCCAAAATTGCCGCCATTGAAGGCCACTGGGAGAACGCGCCCGGCGAGCCGACCCCGCTGCTGCTGTTTGGCTGGCCCGATATGGAGCAGGAACGCACCCGCTACGGTCTCGAAATTCCCGCGCTCGGCAGCCTGATCCTCACCCATAGCCTGGATACGCAGGTGCCTGCGCTGAAGGAGTTTCCGAAAGAGGATCGACCTAACTCCACCATCGTCTTCTGGTCGTTCCGCATAATGGCCGGGCTGGGAATGCTGATGCTGTTGCTGGGGGCCGTCGCCCTGTGGCTGCGCTACAAACAGCGGCTCTACCACTCCCGGCCGTTCCTGTGGTTTGCCCTGCTGATGGGGCCGTCAGGGTTAATTGCCATTCTCGCCGGATGGGTGACCACCGAAGTGGGTCGTCAGCCGTGGGTAGTGTACGGGCTGCAACGAACCAAAGATGCGGTCTCGGCCCATGGCGATCTGCACATGAGCGTCAGCCTGCTGGCCTTTATTGTGGTCTACACCTCGGTGTTTGGCGTCGGCTACAGCTACATGGTGCGCCTGATTAAAAAGGGGCCGCAGGAAGCCGAGTCCTTCCCGACCGAAAACGATGGCCGCCCGGCGCGCCCGCTCTCGGCCGCAGGCACTGAATTTACTACCAAGGAGACACCATAATGGGTATCGACCTCTCCCTGATCTGGTTTGTGATTATTGTCTTCGCCACCCTGATGTATATCGTGATGGACGGGTTTGATTTGGGGATTGGCATTCTTTTTCCCGTCATCCAGGACGCCGACGACCGGGATGTGATGGTCAACAGCGTCGCCCCGGTTTGGGACGGGAACGAAACCTGGCTGGTGCTTGGCGGTGCCGCGCTGTTCGGTGCCTTTCCGCTGGCCTACGCGGTGATCATTGATGCCCTGACCATCCCGCTGACCCTGATGCTGATCGGCCTGATTTTTCGCGGCGTGGCGTTTGAGTTCCGCTTCAAAGCGACGCCCGCGCACCGTCCCTTCTGGGATAAGGCTTTTATCGGCGGCTCGGTGCTGGCCACCTTTACCCAGGGCATGGTGGTGGGTGCGGTGATCAACGGCTTTGCGATCAGCGGTCGCGCCTTTGCCGGTGGTCCGTTCGACTGGTTCACGCCGTTCAACCTGTTCTGCGGCCTGGGGCTGGTGGTGGCCTATGCCTTTTTAGGCGCCACCTGGCTGGTGATGAAAAGTGAGAACCCGCTGCAGGGGCGGATGCGTCAGGTATCAAAGCGTCTGCTGCTGGCGCTGCTGGTAATTATTGCCGTTATCAGCATCTGGACGCCGCTCTCCCAGCCCGCCATCGCCGACCGCTGGTTCAGCCTGCCGAATCTGTTCTTCCTGCTGCCGGTCCCGGTGCTGGTAGTGGTGTTGGGCCTGTGGCAGTGGCGCAGCCTCAATAACCCGCACAGCCACCATCTGCCGTTCGTGTTGACCCTCGGGTTGATCTTTCTCGGCTTTAGCGGGCTGGGGATTAGCATCTGGCCACATATCATTCCGCCATCGATTACCTTATGGCAGGCCGCTGCGCCTGCGCAGAGTCAGGGCTTTATGTTGGTGGGAGCGTTATTCATTATCCCGATCATCCTTGTCTACACTTTCTGGAGCTATTACGTGTTTCGCGGCAAAGTCCAGCCTGGGGAGGGCTATCACTGATGAATCAACCTGTCTGGAAACGTCTGATGTGGATGGTGATTATCTGGGGCGGCAGCGTACTGGCGCTGGCGCTGGTGGGGATGTTCTTCCGCGTGCTGATGACCGCGGCGGGGTTCAAATCGCACTAATCATAAGTTACTTACCCATAAAGCAATAGAGAAATTCAAGGATAATAAATAACTTACAGCGGCTCCCTGGTCCGGCTGAAAATCGCTGAGGCGTTGAACGCAGGCCGGGGCGAGGCGCATGGATGCGCCGAGAGGGCGTGACCTACAGGGATGTAGGATCACGCCCGACCCGATAGCCGAAGGGAATAAGCCGAAGGCACCGCGAAGCGGCGATTTTCTTTGCCGGGAGCCGGGATTGCTAAGGGGGCGGCGGCGAGCCCCCTTAGCACGTTCACTGGTTCTGTAGTGACAGAGAAGCAAGGAACGTAAGGTGAACGGAACCACCTCTACAGCCGCATATTTCCCCTCACCCTAACCCTCTCCCCACAGGGGAGAGGGAACATGCCGGTGCGCCATTCACCGACAAACTTTGACAAAACCTTTCCTGCCTTTGAAAAAGCGAATAATAACTCCACGAAACTATCGGCATGATGGCCGCTCAACGTAACCGGGTGGTGGCAGAATGTTTACGAAAGCGTTATCGATAGTGTTACTGACCTGTGCGTTATTTTCCGGTCAGCTGATGGCAGGACATAAAGGACATGCGTTTTTTTGGGTGAAAAATGTCGATCAGCAGCTGCGCCACGAAGCCGACAGCGATGAGCTTCGCGCCGCAGCGGAGGAGTCAGCAGAAGGCCTGCGCGAACACCACCACTGGCAGAAGTCGCGCAAACCGGATACTCACTTTCTTTGATTAACTGCCTTTACGCTTCGGCAGTGTTTTCAGCAGATCGTCGGGGCTGACGGAGGCCACAATGCTGCCCGGCTGCGGCATTTTGAAGATGTGGTTTTTCATCTTACCGATGACGTGCATCTCACACGGACGGCAGTCGAACTTCAGGGTTAACACCTCATCGCCGTTCACCAGCTGCATCGGGGTTGCCTTCCAGCTCTTGATGCTGCCTTTCGCCTGCTTCGGACAGAGGTTAAAGGCGAAGCGCAGACAGTGCTTGGTGATCATCACCGGTACGTCGCCCTTCTCTTCGTGCGCTTCATAGGCAGCATCGATCAGCTCAACGCCGTAGCGCTGATAGAACGCCCGCGCCTTGTGGTTGTAGACGTTCGCCAGGAAGCTCAGATGCGTATCCGGGTAAACCGGCGGCGGCACTGACACCGCTTTGCGGCTGCCGCGCGGGTAGTTTTCCAGACGGGCCGCGTCCAGCATCTCTGCCGTTTCACGACGGAACTGATTCAGCAGGCTGTTCGGAATAAACAGCGCATCCGCCAGATTGACCTGAATATCGCGGGCGTAATAGATCGTCTGACCGAGTTTTGCCACGCCGTCCTTCAGGCTGTTCAGCGCTTTTTCGGCGTTATTGGCTACCTCAAACATCCCGTCGAGGGTATGAGTCACGCTGATGCCATCTTCACAGGTCATGGTGAGAATCAGCTGCTCTTCCCAGCCGCCAAGCTCGATATCCACCGCAATGCGACGTTCGCTGGAGGTTTTCAGCAGCGCCTGCTGCCAGTTGTGGTCGAGGTTGCGGTTCAGGGCCGCATGCGGACGCGCCTTATACAGGTCGGCCGGCATCTCGTTCGGCCAGACGCGGTAGCGGTTTTCAGCAGTTTTCTCAACCGTGTTGGCGCGGAAGCCCACCACTTCACGTTTGATCATCACGTTCAGGCCATCGCCGTTAGCCAGCGGTTCGGTCACTTCGACGTCGAGATACTCTTTCGTCACCTTGAGCACTTCACCCACCGGCAGGCCGATAAATTTCGGTGAATCAAAGGCCCCGATGTCGTCTTTACGCGCATTCACGAAGTAGTCGGTGCTGCCGCGGTGGAAGGTCTTGTCGGTAGACGGAATAAAGAAGTGCTCGGTGCGCCCGGCGGAGCTGCGCGCCAGGCCACCGCGATCCTCAATGATGGCATCGAGCATCTGACGATAATGGGCGGTGATGTTCTTCACGTAGCTCATGTCTTTGTAGCGCCCTTCAATCTTGAAGGATTGCACGCCCGCGTCGATCAGCGCGCCCAGGTTGGCGGTCTGGTCGTTGTCTTTCATCGACAGAAGGTGTTTTTCAAAGGCCACCACGCGGCCCTGATCGTCTTTCAGGGTATACGGCAGTCGGCAGGCCTGAGAGCAGTCGCCGCGGTTGGCGCTGCGCCCGGTCTGGGCGTGAGAGATGTTGCACTGGCCGGAATAGGCCACGCACAGGGCGCCGTGAATAAAGAACTCGATGGTGGCGTCGGTCGCCTGGCGGATATCGCGGATCTGATTGAGGTTCAGCTCGCGCGCCAGCACGATCTGGGTGAAACCGGCATCGGACAGAAACTTCGCTTTCTCCACGCTGCGGATGTCGCACTGGGTACTGGCGTGCAGCTCAATCGGCGGGATATCCATCTCGAGGACACCCATGTCCTGGACAATAAGCGCGTCGACGCCGGTCTGGTACAGGTCGGTGATCAGACGCTGCGCCGGCTCCAGTTCATCATCATGAAGAATAGTGTTCAGGGTCACGAACACCTTCGCCCCGAAACGGTGGGCGAACGGTACCAGGTCGGCGATATCGCGCAGGCTGTTGCTGGCATTATGGCGGGCGCCAAATCCAGGGCCGCCGATATAGACCGCATCGGCACCGTGAAGGATCGCTTCACGGGCAATGGCGGCGTCACGAGCCGGGCTTAAGAGTTCAAGATGATGGGATGGCAGGCGCATACTTCGTCGTTATCCGTTATGGTCAAAATGGCGGCTATTGTAGTCAGAAGTATGGGCCAGTGAAACAGTTTTGCGTGCCTTTAGCGGGGATAATGGATCAGCGAGTGAAAGTGCACCGTCTGACCGCTGCTGTTGCGGTAGGCGTGCGGTTTATCCCCGGCAAAACGCAGGCCGGTATCGGGGACCAGCGTCTGCCAGACGCCGTCGATCTGCATCTCCAGTTCCCCGCTGATCACTACCACGTGCTCAATCACCCCGGCTTCGTGCGGCGTGGATTCGCTGATCGCGCCCGGCGCGAGGGTGATGGAGAAGTGGTCATACTTCAGCGTCTCGTCCCAGGGGAACAGCGGTTTGACCACCATCGCCTGCTGTTGTGGGTCGAACACCGGCGGGTTCTCCGCTTCGGGCGTGATAAAGGTCGAGAACGGCACGTTCAGCCCGGTAGCAATTTTCCACAGCGTTGAGACCGTCGGGCTGGATTCGTTGCGCTCCACCTGGCCGAGCATCGCTTTCGACACGCCGGTCTCTTCTGCCAGCTTCGACAGGCTCCAGCCGCGCGCCTGACGCAGCGTTTTCAGTGTGATGGCAAGATGTTGTGTGATGTCCATGGTCCCTCCCGTTGCCGCGAGTGTAGCACTTGTATGCTATAACGCACAGTGATACATTTGCGGCTGTTATAACGCACAACGGAGTTCCCATGCGCCCATCTTCGCTCACCTTTCCCACCCTGTTAGCGGGTTTTGTTGCCGTGCTGGTGGGTTACGCCAGCTCTGCCGCCATCATCTGGCAGGCCGCCGCGGCGGCAGGCGCGACGGCACCGCAGATCGCCGGCTGGATGACGTCGCTGGGGATCGGCATGGGGATCAGCACCCTGGCGCTGTCGTGGTGGTATAAAGCACCGGTGCTCACCGCCTGGTCCACGCCCGGTGCCGCCCTGCTGGCGACCAGCCTGCAGGGGGTAACGCTGTCAGAGACCATCGGCATCTTTATCTTTGCCAATGCCCTGATCCTGATTTGCGGGGTCAGCGGCCTGTTCGCCCGGTTGATGAAAATTATCCCTCATTCGCTGGCAGCGGCGATGCTTGCAGGGGTCCTGCTGCGCTTTGGCCTGCAGGCCTTCAGCAACCTGGAGGGGCATCTGCTGCTGTGCGGGAGTATGCTGCTGGCCTGGCTGCTGACCAAAGCCTTTGCCCCGCGCTATGCCATCGTGGCGACCCTGCTGGTGGGCGGCGCGGTGGCGATACTGAAAGGTGACGTTGTCACAGATAAATTAAGCTTCGCGATAGTCATGCCGGAATTTATCGCCCCGACCTTTAATCTGACCACGCTGATCAGCATCGGTCTGCCCTTCGTCCTGGTGACCATGGCCTCGCAGAATGCGCCGGGATTCGCCACGCTTAAAGCCTCCGGCTATCCGGTGGCCGTCTCGCCGCTGATCGTCTTTACCGGCGGGCTGGCGCTGCTGCTGTCGCCGTTCGGGGTGTATTCAATCTGCATCGCGGCGATCACCGCCGCCATCTGCCAGAGCCCGGATGCGCACCCGGATGCCGATAAGCGCTGGCTGGCCGCCGCGGCAGCGGGTGTTTTTTATCTGCTGGCGGGGATTTTCGGCGGCTCGATTAGCGGGCTGATGGCGGCCCTGCCGCTAAGCTGGATCCAGACCCTGGCAGGACTGGCGCTGCTGGGCACCATCGGCGGCAGCCTGCATCAGGCGCTGCATAATGAGGCCGAACGCGATGCTGCTGTCGTGACCTTTCTGCTCACCGCCAGCGGCGCGACCCTGGCCGGGATCGGCTCGGCGTTCTGGGGATTAGTGGCGGGCGGCGTCTGCTACGGCCTGCTGTTACGCACCCGACGCGCGTAGCTGGGACGGGGTCAGACCGGTGGCGGCGCGAAAGCGGTTGCTGAAGTGGCTGGCGGAGCTGAACCCGCAGGCCAGGGCGATCTCGGTTAGCGGCTGACGCGTATGTCGCACCAGGGTTTTGGCCTTCTCCATCCGCCGCTGCATCACATACTGGTGCGGCGCCATCTGCATCGACTGACGGAACATGCGGGCAAAATGAAACTCACTTAAGCTCGCCTGCGCGGCCAGATCCGCTAAGGTCAGCGGCTGCGCCAGATTCTCTTCGATAAAGCCCAGCAGGTTACGCAGCACGAACGGCGACAGGCCGCCCGTGACCGTCGGAAGTGCCCACTGCACGTTGCTGTAATGCTGCACCAGATGGGTCAGGAGCAGCGTGGAGGCGGTGCTCAGGGTGAGCTGATTGGCCGACTGCTGCCAGTCGCAGCCGAGGATAAAATGGCGATACAGGGCGGTTATGCTGGCGTCGTCGCCAAACAGATTTTCGTCGAGGGTCAGGCTGTAGGGGCTTTTGTCCCAGATCTGCTCGCCGACCTTGCGCAGATGATTGTCGGTACAGTAAAGGTGGATAAACGACAGATCGTCGCGAATATCCCAGCTGGACTCACTCTCTTTCGGCATCAGACAGAAACGGTCCGGGCCGCCGCCATTTTTCCAGCCCGCGCTGGTTTTGTGATAGCTCTCGTAGCCGTCGGCAATATAGAGGCTCAGGGTGTGGTGATCGCAATATTGTGTAATGGTGTCGCGTTTATTTGACCAGGCCGCCAGCTGGATCCCTGAATTCAGCGCCACGGCATTATGCAATACCGCTTTATGTCTGCGCAGATTTTCAAAGGCACCGTACATCTCAGCCATAACCACTCACACACTGATGAATAAGAATCAACAAGTCTAAAAAGATCTGCCATTCAGTGCCAGTCCTCTTCACTCTCCGTCGGGAAAAAAGCGCAAGAATATGCAAGTCCGGCGCAAGTCTGTGAAAGAAGGCCCTTCTTCCTGCCGCCATACTGGGACCAGACTTTGCTGATAAGAGACATAACGATGAATGCATTATTGTACGCGCTGGTAGTTGTTATCTGGGGAACGACCTGGATTGCCATCTTCTTACAACAGGGGCCGGTACCTGCACCGGTCTCAATTTTCTGGCGCTTTGCCGTCGCTACCGCCACCATTATGACGGTGCTGCTGCTCCTGCGCCGCCTGCGTCCGCTGGCCTTGCGCGACCACCTGTTTTGCGGCCTGCAGGGCTGCTGCGTCTTCTGTTTCAACTTCTGGTGCTTTTACACGGCAGCGGCGTATATCAATACCGGCCTCGAATCGGTGATTTTTTCGATGGCAGTGCTGTATAACGCCCTGAACAGCTTTCTGTTCTTTGGCCAGCGCCCGCCGGCACGCTTCTGGCTGGCGGCGGCGCTGGGGCTGCTCGGCATTATCACCCTGTTCTGGAACGACCTGTTAGCCAGCGGCTGGAGCGCCGGTCTGCTGTACGGCATTGCCCTGTCGGCGCTGGGGACCTACGGCTTCTCACTCGGCAATATGATCAGCCTGCGCCACCAGCGCAACGGCCTGGAGACCATGACCACCAACGCCTGGGCGATGCTGTACGGCACGCTGGTGATGGGGGCGATTGCGCTGTTCCGCGGGGATGACTTTACCCCGGTCTGGTCGGTGAGCTATATGGGTGCCCTGCTCTATCTGGCGCTGTTTGGCTCGGTGATTGCGTTTGGTGCTTACTTCACGCTGGTTGGGCGGATTGGCGCGGGCAAAGCGGCGTACAGCACCCTGCTGTTTCCGCTGGTGGCGCTCTCATTCTCGACGGTGTACGAGGGGTATGTCTGGCACAGCAATGGGATTGCGGGGTTGCTGCTGATTTTAACAGGGAATCTGGTGATGTTTGCCCGACCGGAGAACTGGTTTAAACGGCTGAGAACGGCGTAAAAAAACCGGCCTGCGCGATGCAGGCCGGTATGGTGTTATTTGGTTTTATTCACATCAAACATGGTGGCATCGGTCGCCATGTCATCAACAACCTGCTTCAGGGTCGCGAAGGTCATTGGCGTACTTTCGTTATTCAGCTCTTTACCTTCACCCTTACGAACCACTTTGATGACCGGCTTATTGGTTTTGGAGTCAATCAGCTCGCCTTCAAAGAAGAGATGGGTATCCATAGTACGGTGACCGGTTGCCATCTGGGTACCGGCAACGACCAGCGCAACAGGGACCACTTCATAGAACTGCAGGCCTTCTTTCTGCGAGCTCACACCGGTGATAGCGCCACGGAAGATCAGGCTGCGTGAACCCGGCGTCGTCACAATCGGTTTACGCTGACCGATAGCGGTTTTCATTTTGGTGTTGGTGTAGTTTAACAGTTCATCCAGCGTGCGTTGACCGATCTGGGTGGTTGGCTTTGGTGCCGGATAATAGGTGATATTGTTCCAGATAATGCTGTCGTAGTTTGCTTCGTTATAAGACGGATCAACCCAGCGCAGCGTCGGTTTACCCGATGCAGAGGTGGTTTGCTGGAGCCCAGAGTAGTCTTTTAAAAAGCCTGAATATTGATCAGGCGCGGCCACTTTTGATGCACAGCCAGCGAGAAGCAACAGGCCGGAGAGCGCGGCAACTTTAAATAAAGTATTAGTACGCATAATGGGTGTGTCCCTGTTAAGTGCAAATATGCAATTGAAGTTATAGCAAATGTTGGCTGAAAGAAAAGTGACAAAAAATGATGAAGACAGCACAAATTGAAAAAAAACTGCCCGCCATAATGGCGGGCAGCGTTAAACGTTTATTTTATATCCACTTGCCAGAATAAATGTTTACCGAACGGGTCAATTTCGTAACCTGTTACTTCCTTGCGTACGGGCTCAAAAATAGTTGAGTGCGCAATCATTACTGCCGGCATTTGATCGTGCATCATTTGCTGCGCCTGTTTATATAACGCAATCCTTTTATTCTGATCGGTAATTGATTTCGCCTCAGCAATAATTTTATCAAATGGCGGATAACACCATTTCGCGGAATTAGACCCTCCGTTGGCCGAGGTGCAGGTAAAGAGCGGGCCAAAGAAATTATCCGGGTCGCCCGTTGCCGTGGTCCAGCCCATCAGCGCCGCCTGATGCTCGCCGCCCTTCACCCGCTTGAGATATTCACCCCACTCGTAGGTGACGACTTTGGTTTGCACGCCGACTTTCGCCCAGTCGGCCTGGATCATCTCGGCCATCCGTTTGGCATTAGGGTTATAGGGGCGCTGCACCGGCATGGCCCACAGGTCGATAGTCATCCCGTTAGCAAAGCCGGCCTCTTTCAGCAGGGCTTTGGCTTTTTCCGGATCGTAATCGTAGTCTTTCAACTCACTGTCGGCGCTCCAGACGCCAGGCGGCAGCAGGTTTTTCGCGGCGGTGCCGGTGCCCTGGAAGACCGCCTCAATAATCGCCGGTTTGTTGATCGCCATCGCCAGCGCCTGGCGTACCTTGACGTTATCCAGCGGCGGTTTTTGCGTGTTGAACGACAGGAAGCCGGTATTAAGACCCGCCTTGCTCATCAGGTTGAGATCGTTGTTGGCCTTCATCCGCGGCAGATCGGCGGGGTTCGGGAACGGCATCACCTGGCATTCGTTTTTCTCCAGCTTGGCGAAGCGCACCGAGGCATCCGGAACGATGGTGAACACCAGGCGATCCAGTTTGGCTTTGCCCTGCCAGTACTCCGGGAACGCGGTAAACAGAATACGCGAGTCCTTCTGGTACTTCGCCAGCTTGAACGGCCCGGTGCCGATCGGCTCCATGTCCACCTTCTCCGGGGTGCCGGCTTTCAGCATTGCGTCGGCATATTCGGCGGAGAGGATGGAGGCGAAGTACCAGGCGAGGTCAGCCACGAATGGCGCTTCCGGGTGAGCGAGGGTGAAGCGCACCGTATGGTCGTCCACTTTATCGATGGCGGTGATCAGCTTGCCGAACTCCAGGCTCTCGAAGTTGGAATAGTTGCCGTTGGAGACGTTGTGATAGGGATGGTTAGCGTCTTTCTGACGCATAAACGAGAAGATCACATCATCGGCATTAAAGTCTCGCGTCGGCGTGAACAGCTTGTTGCTCTGGAACTTCACCCCTTTGCGCAGATGGAAGGTGTAGACCTTGCCATCCTCGCTGACGTCCCAGCTTTCGGCCAGGCTCGGCACCAGATGGGTGGTGCCCGGGGTAAAATCCACCAGCCGGTTATACACCGGTACGGCGCTGGCATCCACGCTGGTGCCCGAGGTATAAAGTTGTGGGTTAAAGTTCTCCGGCGATCCTTCCGAACAATAGACCAGCGTTTTAGCGGCAACGGTGGAACTGACCGTCAGCGCGGCTACGGTCAGAGCCAACGTTGTGAGGTTGCTTTTCATCGCGTTTTCCTGTCTTTTAATTTGACGGCTAATGAATTTTTGTCGTGCCAAACCATAAATAACACTAAAGTGATTTTGCAAACACCTGATAACTCAAATAAAGAAGGATCCACCATGGCTTCAGCACTCGCCAGACAATTAACCCAACGCTTCTTCCGCTACCTGGCCATCACCAGCCAGAGCGATCCGAAGGTAAAAACCTTGCCCTCCACTCCCGGCCAGCACGAGATGGCGCGGGCGCTGGCGATGGAGCTGCAAACGCTGGGTCTGGACGATATTGTGATCGACGAATTTGCCACCGTCACCGCCGTCAAAAAGGGCAATGTTCCCGGCGCGCCGCGGATCGGTTTTATCACCCATATCGATACCGTCGACGTCGGATTGTCACCGGATATTTATCCGCAGATCCTCACGTTTACCGGAGATGATCTCTGTCTTAACGCTGAAAAAGATATCTGGCTGCGGGTCAGCGAACACCCGGAAATTCAGGCCTACCCCAACGAAGAAATTATCTTTAGCGACGGCACCAGCGTGCTGGGTGCTGACAACAAGTCGGCGGTGACCGTGGTAATGACCCTGCTGGAGAACCTCACCGCAGAGCATCAGCATGGCGATATCGTGGTGGCCTTTGTACCGGATGAAGAGATTGGCCTGTGTGGGGCGAAAGCGCTGGATCTGGCCCGTTTTGACGTCGATTTTGCCTGGACCATCGACTGCTGCGAACTGGGAGAGATTGTTTATGAGAACTTCAACGCGGCGGCGGCGGAAATTCGCTTCACCGGCGTGACGGCGCATCCGATGTCGGCGAAAGGGGTGCTGGTGAACCCGCTGCTGATGGCCACCGATTACATCAGCCACTTCGATCGTCTGCAAACCCCGGAGCACACCGAAGGCCGCGAAGGCTATATCTGGTTTAACGGCATCCAGGCCGGGCAAAACGAGGCGGTGCTGAAAGCCAATATTCGCGATTTCGATCGCGACAGTTTTGCCGCGCGTAAGGCGCAAATTGGCGACGTCGCAGAGAAGATCGCCGCGCAGCACCCTACCGCGAAGGTGAGCTGGCATATCGAAGACACCTACAGCAACATCAGTAACGCAGTGGGAGAAGATCGTCGCGCGATCGACCTGATGTTCGAGGCGATGGAAAGCTTAGGCATCACACCGAAACCGACGCCGATGCGCGGCGGCACCGACGGCGCGGCACTCTCAGCAAAAGGGCTGTTGACCCCAAACTTCTTCACCGGTGCCCACAACTTCCACTCGAAGTTTGAGTTTTTACCGCTGAAGTCGTTCGAGGCTTCGTATAATACTGCGCTGCAGCTCTGTTTGCTGGCGGCACGATAACTGGAAATAACCCGGTCATAGAATGACCGGGTTATTTATCTTACTTAACCTGACGCGATTTATCGGCGTTCAGTTCTTCCCAGGATGCTTCAAGTATCCACAGACACTGAGCACCATCGATTGTCGCTAACAACGCTTTGCGAGTACGTTGGTAGAACGCCTCGACCTCGGTCGGTGATGTCTCGCTCGGTGGGGTACAGACAATATCGCTGCCAATCATATGCGGCCATTTTCCTGCGTCAATAGCTCGTAACGCTCTGAGAGTAGCGACGGTGTTGGTTGACAGAGCTGAGGCCATCGCGTCTTCCAGTTGCTGCGCCTGCCTAACGTCGGCAATAGCAGCCAGCGTCGGGGTCTGTTCAATCCACTGAGCCTCGCCAGCAGCCACGCCACGCAGAGCAGCAGGCCAATCTGTTCCTCCAGCCGTTGCCGAAAATGAGGCAGCAGACAGCAGCAAAACGGTCAGGCACTTCATCGCACCACCTCCAGATCGCCGCCATCGCGGAGTATCTGCCGACGGGTCGACAGCGAAAGAATAATACAGCCTGCAGATGCGAACCCTGCGGGACCTTCTATGCGCTCGCCATGTATACGAAACGCTGAGCGACCAAAAGTTTCGCCGGTGGTCTGCTCAAGAATGATGGTCACAGGCCCCTTAGAATTCGAATGTCCCGCGATTTTATAGGTCCCTCTCGGTAGAGGACCCAGTCCTTTTACATGCTGGCGGTCCGGGTTATTTTTATTAGTGAGTACGCCGGAATAGCCGGATTCTATTAGCTTGCCGTCTTTATACATTTTGCCGGTCGACTGCTCATACTTCCATCCCATGATCCTCTCCTTATGCCGTCTTACGGTCGTTCCAGCTGTCTGGAGGCATCGACCTCTTTATCGAATGAATAAGGGGAATGTACACGCAGGCTGGTTGCCTTGCCGTTGTGCTTGTCGGTAGGTTGCATTACGCCATGGTTAAGGCCGATGATCTCAATGCTGCCCTCGCGCCCACGGACATCGACTGAGCCTTTTATATCCGCACCACCATCGTCTTTAAGCCATAAATATGCGGGGATTGCCATTTTGGTTAAACTCCATTTAAGAAAATCCTGATATGTTAAGCACTTACGTGCAACCTCAAGCTATAGACCAAAAAACAACCCGTCAATGTCTTAACTACGTGGATAAAAAACAATCTGCAATTTCATTGATGTAAATAAAAAAGGCCGGGAATATCCGGCCTGAGTCTGATAACGAACCTGTATAAACCTTGCGCCCGCATTTATGCCGGGTGGCGGCTTCGCCTTACCCGGCCTACGTAGTGACCTTGTAGGCCCGTGCAAGCGAAGCGCCGCCGGGCAATCACACCGCAGAGGAATCGGTGCAGTCTGGTGCCCTCACCCCAACCCTCTCCCAAAGGGAGAGGGAGCAAACAGGGTCAAGCCGGTTTACGCGCCAGCAGCGTCGCAAAACGCAATTTAATGCGATTCCCCTGGGCGTCGGTGCGGTGTAACTCGCCGACGTCCTCGTTGTATTTCAGCTGTTCCCAGCCCGCATAGTAGCCACTCAGCTCCCCGGTTTTAAACGCAAACGGAAAGCCGACGTTGCACGGATAGTCTTCGGTATCCATCGCCGCGACGATCAGGTTATAGCCGCCCGGTTTGGTGCAGCGCTGCATGTTGTCGATCAGGCCCGGAATGGTTTCCGCCTGCAGGAACATCAGCACTACGGTCGACAGGATAAAATCGTATTCACCGTCAAAACGCAGGGTGTTGAGATCCTTAATGGCGGTCTGCAGGTTAGCGATCCCCTCTTTCGCCTTGATGCTCTCGATATTATCGATGCTGTTGGCATTCTTATCCCATGCGGTGACATCAAAGCCGTTGGCCGCCAGGTAGAGGCTGTTGCGCCCGTTGCCGCAGCCGAGATCCAGGGTTTTGCCCGGCTTAACAATCCCTGCGCTGTACACCACTTCGGAGTGGGTGCGGGTCATGCCATATTTTTCGGTAAAGTAGTTCTCATCAAACACAGTCATTCTCTTTCCTCAGCTTGCATAAGCGTTGCTTTGTCTGTACGGACCAACAGTTTTCCCTGCATCAGCAGGATAAAGGTGCGCACCAGTAATAGCGCAATGATGGCGTTGGTAAAAATAAACAGCGGGATGGCGATGGCGTGGAAAAAACCGGACGGGCTACTCTGCCCCAGATGCAGACCGGTGGTGGCCAGCGCCGAGACGCCGAACGAAAAACTCCAGAACGACGCATTAAACGGCTGCGACAGATACCAGGGCATCAGGCGCAGGGTAAACAGCAATTGCAGCAGGCCGTAGCCGAACAGCATTTTGGCGAAGGTATCGGCCTCGCCGCCGTTGACGCTGAACCAGGCGCTACAGGCCACCAGTGCAGGCGCCAGCTGGATCCCGAGCGAGGTGCGCATCGCCGCAGGCAGTTCGCCCGCGCTGCGCAGACGCTGCAAAATCACCGGCTCCAGGCTCAGCCAGGAGAAAACGCCCGCGCCGAGAAACACCAGCCCGGCATCATGAAACCCGAGCGCGCCGCAGGCCATGGCGCTGATAAAGTTATTCGCCACCGTCGGCAGGTAGAGGCCCGGGGTGGTCGCCTCCTCCGGGTGTTTGCCGCGCCACAGTCCGGCAGACTGCCATGCCGCATAGCTCAGCTGCACCACCACGCCAAAGGCGAACAGGACCAGCGCCAGCGGACGATACCAGGGCACAAAGCCAATCGCCACCAGCAGCGTGGTGGCCGGAAACAGGCTGACGAAGCTGCTCATCACTGGATGGCGCATCTCCGCCAGCACGCTGCGCGGGAAACGCACCGCGCGGATGATAAACGCCACGGTCAGTAATCCCCAGATCGCCATCGCCAACGTTACCAGGATCTCCCCCGGCCAGCGGGTTACCGGCCAGAGGGTGCTGGCGTAACGCCAGGCAAAGCCCATACCAATGGTTCCCAGCACCATGCCGTAGTAGCCGGCGGGCAAATTAAGAACGCGTTCAGTCGGTTGCGTTTTATACATAATTTTTAATCTATAAATTATATTTGAAATACTAGTTTAAGGAGTTTCATTTGCGGATGCCACTGTTTCGATCAAGCTAAAGTTTGCTACGTTTAGTGGAGAGGATAACTGCGGGCACAGTGATGAAAAAATATCGACTTAGCGATGAGAGCCGTCTGCACCACTGGCAGGACGGCGAGACGAAAACAGCGGTTAAGGTGCGCCAGATTATCGCCGCGCGAGATTTCAGTGATGTGAAGAGCGGTACACGGGGGGGCTGGATTGACGACGAATCGGCGCTGTCGCAGGAGTACGACTGCTGGATCTACGATGAAAACAGCGTGGTGTTCGAAGGCGCGCGGGTCAGCGGCAATGCGCGGATCACCCGGCCCTGCGTCATCAGCCATCAGGCGTCTGTGTGTGATAACGTCTGGGTCGACGGGGCGCAAATCAGCCACGGGGCGCGACTGAGCAATAACGTCACGGTGCAATCCTCGGTGGTACGCGGCGAGTGCCATCTGTTCGACAACGCCCGCGTTCTGCACAACAGCATGGTGATCGCCGCCAAAGGTTTAACCCCGGACCACGAGCAAATCCTGCGCATTTTTGGCGAGGCCACGGTGAGCCAGTCGCGGGTGGTGCATCAGGCGCAGATCTATGGCAACGCCATCGTCAGCTACGCCTTTGTTGAGCATCGCGCCGAAGTCTTTGAGAATGCGCTGCTCGAAGGCAACGAGGTGAATAACGTCTGGGTGTGCGACTGTGCCAAAGTATACGGCAACGCCCGCCTGCTCGCCGGGCTGGAAGAGGATGCCATCCCTACCCTGCGCTACAGCTCCCAGGTGGCGGAAAATGCGCTGGTGGAAGGTAACTGCGTGATTAAACATCACGTCCTGATTGGCGGCGACGCCTGGCTGCGCGGCGGGCCGATCCTGATCGACGACAAAGTGGTGATCCAGGGCCGGGCGCGCATTCGTGGCGAAGTGCTGATCGAGCATCATATTGAAATCACCGATGATGCGGTGATTGAGGCGTCAGCCGGAGAGGTGATACACCTGCGCGGCGAGAAGATAATTAACGGCGCACAGCATATCACCCGCACGCCGCTGCTCGGGGCATTATGAGGTGCAGATCCGGGCGTAGATATTCTGGTCGTCATAGCCCCCGTTGAGGAACTCGGCCTCTTTCAGGCACCCTTCCAGCAGGAAGCCGTTACGCAGCGCCACCTGGTTACTGGCGGCGTTGTCGACGCGGCACTTGATCACGAAGCGGCGGATTTCCCCGCGCCCGGCGTAGTAGCGGATAAAAGCCTCCAGCGCCTGAGACAAAATTCCCTGCCCCTGATGCGCTTCATCCAGCCAGTAGCCGATGTAGCCGGTTTTATTCAGCGGCTCGATGGAATTGAACGACAGCACGCCAACCAGAACGTCATCACTGAAAATCAGGAACATTTTGGCGTAACCGCGCTGATGCAGCATCTGGTTGCTCTGGATGTTCTGGCGGGTATCGTCTTCGGTGCCAACAAACTGCGGCCAGTTGAGGTAGTCCTGCAGATACGCCCGGTTTTTGACCACCAGATTGTGCAGCTCGGTGGTGTAACGTTCGTCGGTGGCGCGCAGTTCGATATGCGCATTGACGGGGATAATTTCTTCTTCAGTAATGGTGTTCATCGGTCAGCCTTTGTAGGCCGGGTAAGGCGTAGCCGCCACCCGGCAATGTCATACCGGAGCTGCATGCTCCCCCTCACCCCAGCCCTCTCCCTTGTACGGTCCGGGGACATGGTAGACAGATGTTCGGGGACATGGTGAACACTTTTTAACATCCTTTACCCATGGTGATCGACTTTTTCTTCAGGTCGATCACCCCCACTTTCATGCTGTACCAC
>Ga0160490_100107_pt1 | contig 71342 bp, 69 predicted proteins | sample DIDnMG_7_FD_108210 | JGI IMG/M metagenome (GOLD analysis project Ga0160490, IMG submission 108210) | Enriched soil microbial communities from UW Madison campus, WI, USA - DID2934_E24_Lignin MG | ecosystem: Environmental > Terrestrial > Soil > Unclassified | place: USA: Madison, Wisconsin...
ATACAGTAATTCTTTTTCTATCAATTTGAGATATGCTACTAATTCATCAATTGATATAGTTAAAGGTGCAAAAAAGGCTTTGGATATAATATACAAACAAGGTTATGATTTCAAAAAAGCTGGAGTTATATTATCAGGAATCGAACCAGATAATACACGCCAATTGACATTGTTTGACACTGTTAATCCTAAACATATTGCTTTGATGCAAGCAATGGATAAATTGAACAATAAATATCACGATAAAAAGATTAAATTGGCTTCACAATCTTTGAAGCGTACTTGGAAAATGAGACAAGAAAGATTATCGCCAAATTATACAACCAACTGGAATGATATAATCGTAATCAAATGAAATTAATTCAAAACATAAAGTTTTCTAATGATTTAGAATTATTGAAACTTGAAAATGAAGGAAATAAATACTTTGCTAACTTTTATGGCAATGTATCCGCAGGATTTCCAAGTCCGGCAGAAGATTTTCAAGGCACTAGAATAAGTTTAGATGAAAGGTATTTATCTAAACCAGAAAGTACTTTTATTACACGTGTAGGAGGTTTATCAATGTTTCCTTTCTATCAATTAAATGATGTATTAATCAACCGAACTGATATAGAATTACAACATGGTGATGATGCTGTTGTATCAATTAATAATGGTGATTTCACTTTGAAGCGATGGGACGCTCATAAAAATATGTTTACAGCCTTAAATGAAAAATACAAAGAATCCTTTATTGTCACAGATAATGATGTAGTAGTGAGTCTTGGAATTGTAGTAGCAATTGTGAGAGAAATTAAAAATTTAAAGTTATAATTACGGAAATCCGTATTTTTTTAGTTAAATAGCAAGTTATATTTACAAAAATTTAATTATAATAAGAAATATATTTTTACATGAAAAATATTCTACTTGTATTATTTATATTAATCTCCAAAACATTAATAAGTCAAGATTTAAAAGATTCATTAATTATTGGAAAAGTAGTTGTAAGTGACGCTTATATGTATGATAACAATGGAGATATTATACGATATCTAGACGAAAATGAAATAGTTTTTCCATACAAGATCGTCCCAAATAACTTTAGAAGTTTTGATTATTTGGTGTTTAATAAGATTGATAGTGGTTATGTTAGAGTAAATGATATTTTAATAACTCATGGAAATGTAACTTTATTAGATAATATTGTAGATGAAAATTCTTTTCGGAAAATAGCAAAGATATCTTCTTTTAGTTACTATAAAAAAACATTAGAAAATCAATTAGAAAACTATAAAAATATAGAAAAACTATACAAAAGAAATGATTTAGTAATTACAAAAAAAGAATATGCATATGCTGAATACGGAGGCGAATTTGGACTGAAGTTGTCTTTTTTTAATGGTTATAACAAAGACATAAAATATATAGACATTACTGTTAGATCGTATAACAGAGTTGGTGATCCAATTTCAGATGATTTTGGTAGAAATGTAGCTAGACCAAAAGTCATCGGCCCTGTCGAATCTAAGTCTGAAGGTTCTGTTACTTTTGAAAATCTTTTTTGGGATGATCGAGATGTAATAAGTAGATTGGTTGTTACTTATCTCAAAGTTACTTTCATGGACGGCTCTGTAAAAGAAATTAAAAATATTTCTAACCATATAGGTCCTGAGGTTTATAATAGTAAAAATTAAACATGATTAAGAATAAAAAGAAATTAGAAAAACCGACCACTTGGTTAATAATCTTCTGCATAGTTGGTTTCATTATCACTGTTATTAGCTTCTACATAATGACAGGAATTAGTTTTGAATTAGATTCTAACGAAGTTAATAATTTTGGAAGTTTTGTTGGAGGGCTATTTGGTACTATACTCAGTTTTGTAACAGTATTACTGTTGATTGATTCAAATATCTCCCAACAAAATGAAATCGATAAAATTAAAGAGAAAGAAGATTATAATGAAGCTAATACTCGTTTGAGAGATTTAATTGATTTATATAGAGAACAGAGTAAAAAATATGAATTGAAAAATGGAAATATTTTGAAAGCAACATATAATAACAATTTCAAATATTATTTATCAAGTATAGAGCCACAATACAATTATTATAAAGATAAATCAATAGATAAAGGAAAATTTATAGATTATTTATCTAAGTTTACTAATGATGAAGAATCTATAAAAGTTGGTGATGAGATGTGTAAGAAAATGATCTATATCTTTAAATATATTGATAATGAAAAATTATTAAATAACGAAAGAACTTATGATTTAGTAAAATTTTCTTTTTTAAAAGAGGAATTTAAAATTTTATATTTCATATGTCTACTAGATTTATACTTCAGTTATGGATTGGGTATAAGAGAAAAAGAAACATTTATTCATGGTTTTTATGAAAAAATGGATTTAGTCGAATTTTTACAAGATGATTTTTTAGAATCTCTTATGAATAATAGATTTCTTTTAGAAAGAGATCCAACAAAAAAAGGTAGTTAAACACTACCTTTTTTTATTTCTCCTACACTCTTCAGACCATCTTCTGTCTGTATATAGAGTATTTCTTTTTCTTCTTCTTTGGTGGGTACAAACAATTCTCGAACATCAACATCCAAATATTTAGCAATTTCAATTAACAGTTCAAACCTTGGTTGCCTTTTTCCGTTAATTATCATACTTAAGGCATTTTCAGTAATGTTTACCTGACTTGACAATTCTTTTCCTGTAACATTTTTCTCTTTTAAAATATCTTTTAGCCTTAAAATTTCCACTTAATTCTTTTTACAAAGATATTAATATAACAGAAATGATAATTATATTTTAAAAAATAATTCTTTTTGTTTGATTGTATTGTTTTTTCTGTTACATTTGCAAGTATAAAATACAACAGATACGATAATTTAAAACCAATATATAATGAATAAAACAATACAACCTCAAGGAAAAAGACTTTACACAAAATTTATAGTAAAGCGTAAGAAGTTTTTAAAATCTATACAACAAAATGCAATCATCTGGAGTCGTTCAGACATTAAAACGAACGAATTCTATGTAAGCATGCAAGTAGAAGATGGTAGAACGGCGGAAGGCGAAGGTAAAACGATGCAAGAAGCTTTTATGAATATGATCAGAATGTTTAATGTAAAATATGCAGCTTAATGACATTTGATAATAAAATGAGTATGCACCTTGAGGAACTCAATGATCTTCTAACTAAAGAAGGTACTCAAGAAGAATTATTTAAATTAATAGATGACGATGTAGAACGTGGTTCTATTACAGAAGAAGGAAAAAAACTAATTGTTATTTTACTTAAAACATCACTAAGGTTATCTTTCACTTTTCAACGCAATCCAAAGGATACCGAAAAATTAATCAACTATTTATCATAATGGAAGACTATATACAAATAATGGAAGATTTATTGGATCAATACTTCTCCCCTACAGGAACTCAAAATTTAGTTCAAATGGAAACTAAAGCTGTTTTATTTTGGTTTAGAGGAGTGATTCCTCCTAATCCAATAGATGAACATGACGTATATGCTGTGCTTAAACAGAAAGGTTTTAAGCAATCTCAGAAAGTAACATATGAAAAGACATGTATTTTCGAGGGTGATGAGGAAAAAGGAATTCCTCCAGAATATGACAACGAAGAGGTAAATAGATATTTAGTTTGGGATTTGTATGAGAAATAGGATAAAAGCAATAATTCAAAATTTTATTGCAGAAATAGTCAAAGAAAGTTTAGACTTTCAATTCACAGATTATGTTTTAAAGGAAAATGGAGAAACGTTAACAACTATTTCTTTACCTTTTAAACCAAATGTGGAGGATGAGATAATAAGAGATTTAACCGAGAAAAAATCTGGTTATTTTGTGTACAAAGTAAAAAAAGTACAATATTCTCATACAGGATTTACAGGTGTCTTAGAGGTAGAAACCATAGAACATAAAAAGTATTCAGATTTTTATATCTGATCCGCAAAATTTAAACATCTCACCTTTCTAAACTGCTTAAAAAGCAGTTTAGTCCTTTAATTAATAAATAAGAATCTTTTAATTTGAATAATAAAGAAAAAAGATGGTAAATAACGACAGAGAAGTTGCAAGACAAGCAGAGAAAATGCTCGAAGCGTCATTAAGAGCTAAGACAGCATCTTTTAGAGATCATGTTAATCGGGCTCCTGAAGATGTATCTTTAAAAAAAGCTACAGCAAAAGCAGGTCTTAAAAAATATGGATCAAGACGTGCAGGAAATCTTACACATTATATGCGTAGTTTGTCGATTAGAATGACACGTCATGGGTTTATTCAGCATCATGGAGTTGATACTGTTAGGTCGGGAGGTTCCAGAACTCGTACAAAACCACAAACGGTGAGTTATGGTTTCAAATCTCATACGATGAAAATGAGAGCTCAGCCATTTATTAATGAAGCTGTAGAATCGTCTAGAGTGGTAGATTATGTGATGAACAATTTGTCTAGAATTAGAGCAGAAAGTCTTTTGGTCGAAGTTCGCCGAATTTTAGAAAAATAATTGTATATTTTACAATATGAAAAATTTGCTTTATATAATATTAGGAATAGGTTTCATTATTTGGATGTTTCCAGTTATTTTATTGATGATGACAATGATTATGGGAACTATTTCTGATATATTTTCTACAACACCTTTTGTGGGGTTTATTTTAGCGTTAATTGTTCTTTATATATTTTTCTTCAAGTTCAGGAAGAAGTAATTTAGGTTTTGTTTGATAAAGCAGTATCACTTGATACTGCTTTTTTTTTGTCCTTTATTTTTATTTCTCGCAAAGGGATATTCGCCAAAATGCAATATTAGATAAGATGGCATCAGGCAATAGAATTACCACCACAGGAGTCCTATATATTAATGGTCAACAGGTAGAAAACACATTTACCAATATTTCTAAGATAACTAGAAAGTTAGAGCAAGAACTACGTAAGACAACTATTGGCACACAAGAATTTATTGATAAAGCTGCTGAAGTAAAAAAAGCTAGAGAACATTTTGAAAATGTAAAGAATGAAATAAACGCTGTTAGAAACTCTATGCAGCAATCTTCTGGAGTTTTAGGTTTTTTCAGAAATCAATTGTTGAGTGTTGGGGATACTTTTAGACAAGTTTTTACAGCAGATTTAGCTTCACGTTTCTTCGATACCATTCGAGGGAAAGCTTCTCAAACTGTCGATGAATTATTAGAGGTCGCAGATGCTATGACTGACGTTCAGAAGACATCTGGAATGACCTTGGAACAAGTTAAGGATCTATGGGATAGTTTTGACGAAATGGATACCAGAACCAGTAAACTTGATCGTTTAAAAATAGCAGAAGTTGGTGGTCGTTTAGGTGTTCCTACTGAGGAAATGAAATCTTTTGTTCAAGAAGTTGACAAGGCTTATGTTGCATTAGGAGATAGTTTCGAGGGAGGTCTTGTAGGTGTTGTGGACCAATTGGGGAAAATAAAAGGTTTATTTGAAGAAACAAAAACAATGACTTATGCCGAATCGATCAATCGTGTTGGTTCTGCATTAAATACGTTAGCTGCTCAAGGTGTGGCCTCTGAAGGTAATATTGCTCAATTTACAATGCGTGTTGGTACTTTGCCAGAGTCATTACGTCCTAGTATAGATAAAGTTCTAGGGTTGGGAGCGGCTTTTGAGGAATCTGGTATTGACGCACAAATAGCTGCTTCTGGATTTTCAAATTTCATAAATATTGCAGGGAAAAATATTGACTCTTTTGCCTACTCTATGAATATGAGTAAAAAAGAAGCTGAAGACTTAATTAATACATCCCCAGAAGAATTTTTTCTGAGATTTGCTGAAGGGATGAAAGGTTTAGATGCCACAACCACATCAAAAGTTTTAGAAAGTTTAAAGCTTAATACCTTAGAGGTGCAAAAGGCAGTTGGTGCTGCTGCTAATAAAACGGATGACTTCCGAACATCGATGAAAACAGCAGGGGAAGAAATGGAGAAAATGACTTCTCTCCAGGATGAGTTTAATCAAAAGAATAATAATGCTCCAGCCATAATTGATAAAATAAGAAATGCGTGGAGCGATATGTTTACATCGACTAATATTTTAAACAATTTTGAGTGGTTAGTTCAACTATTAGGATGGATTACTGGTGTAACCAAAGAAGCTGGAGATGGTATGGTAGCTTTTAAAGATCGTATCGTTTTTTTAACAAAAATTATAACAGTATTAATTGCATCAATCATATCATACAATTTAGCATTAACTGTTTTAGCTCTGACAACTAAAAACGCAGTCCAACAAACCATTCTTTATAACTTAATAATAAAGGCTAAAATAGCACTGACAACCACAGCTCGAGCAGTTACCTTACTTTTTGCAGCAGCTAAATTAGTTTTGACTGGAAACATTAATCGAGCTACTGTTGCAATGAGAGCTTTTAGTATTGCAACGAAAGCAAATCCTATTGGTTTGTTAATTGGCGTTATTGTAGCAGCTGCAACGGCTTTTGCTTTATATTCATCTAAAATTGATGAAGCGACTCAAAAAAAGAAAATATTTAACAATGTTTCAAAAACTGCACAAGATAATGTAGCCGGAGAAGTTGCACGTGTTCAACAATTAGTTGCAATAGCTCGAAATGAAAATATAGCAAGAGAACAACGTATTGAAGCTATACGTAAACTTAATGAGATTTCTCCAGAGATGTTAGGTAATCTAACATTAGAAAATATAAAAACACAAGAAGCTACAGCTGCTATTAATGACTACATAAAAGCACTGGAACGCAAAGCAATGGCAGATGCTTTTCAAGAAAAAAGGACTGATTTACTTAAAAAGAAAAATGATACCCTGAGTAAAGATTCTAGTGATTTTGCAGACTGGAGTGTAGGTGGAAAAACGGGACAATCTATTGGAAATTGGATAAACAGTGTTTTTCGTCCTGAAGATATTAAGAACGTTGATTTCAAAGAATGGGATAAGCTTACTGAAATCCAACAAAATGAAAAATTTAAATTATTGTCTCCAGTAATGCAATCTGCAATTAACAATAGAACTAATGAACTTAAAGATATTAATAGTGATTTAAAAAACTTGAATGATTTACAAAAAGAATTTCTCGAAGCTAATCCAAGTGCTGTTAATGATGTTTTAGGTGGTGGATCTAATCAAATTGTTATTCCAACATCGAATAACAAGGTCGCAAAAGAAAAAACTGCCGAACAATTAGCAAAAGAACGTGAAGCTGATTTAAAGGCTTCAAAAGATACTTATGATAAAGCAGAGCAAGCTAAAGTTGAAGCAGATAAACGTATGCTCGATTTTCAACGCCAATTTGAGGATGAAAAGTCAAAAATACTTCAGGAGTCTCGTCAGCGAGAAATAGATGCAGCTGAAGTTGATCATGTAAGAAAAGTAGAAGATATCAAAACGCAAAACGATGATATCAAACGTGAGATTTTAAAAACTGAAAGTGAAATTTCTGATCTGGAAAAATCTGAATCAGAAGCGAAATCTGAAGAGGCAAAAAAACAATATTCTCAAGCAATAGCAAAACTTCAAGACACAAACAATGAACGTAGAAGGATTATAGTTTTAAATAATAAAATAGCAGAACAAACTGAGCAAACTCATCAATTTAATCTTCAGAAAATTAAGGAAAAATGGGACGCTCAAGATTTTGAAAAGTTTGTAAAAAATGAAGAAATAAGAATTGCAGAATTACGCAGATTAGATGAAGAGGATATACTATCAATACAAGACTTAAATCTAGCTAAACAAAAACTTAAGGAGAGTGAATTTATAAAACTAACCGATACTGAACTTCGAAATATAAAATCTTTAGAAGAAGCTAAGAAATTTTTAAGAGAAGAAGCTGATAGAAAAATGCTAGCAACTCAGCTAGCTTCTTTAGAGGTTCAAAAACTAATGATAGTTTCTGCAATATCAGAACTAACTGATGGACCAGCAAAAGAAAAATTACTAGCAGATTTAGCTACCCTTGAACAAAGAGTCACAAGTCTAAAATCTGCTATTCAAACAGGAGGTGATCAAGATAATAAAGCAGTTGTTGATGATAGTAAGGATAAAAAATCTCAAGTAGATATCCTTGGGTTTTCTGCTGACGATTGGGAGGAAACTTTCAAGAATCTTGATTCCATGGAAGGTAAGTTAGCGGCTGTGGGAAAAGTATTCTCTGCAATGGGGAACTTAGCAGCATCCTTTGCTGAACTTCAACGTAATCTAGGAGAGCGTGAGTTGAAAAATTTTGAAAAGATTCAAGATAAAAAATTAAAAAATCTCAAAAAACAATTAAACGATGGTTATATAACTCAAGAGGAATATACCAAGGAGGTTGAACTTATGGAGGTTCAACTAGCAAATAAACAAGCTGAAATTGAATATAAGCAAGCTAAAGCTGAAAAAATTTCTAAAATGTTTTCAGCTGTAGGTTCTGTCGCTCAAGGTATAGCTTCATCTCTTGCTGTTGGTGGTCCTGCAGGTATAGCTTTAGCTGCTATTGTAGGAGCATTGGGTGCTGTGCAAGTGGGTATTATTGCTTCTCAGCCATTACCAGAGAGGCAAAGTTTTGCTCAAGGTGGATATTTTGAAGGATATACGGGTGAGAGCAGTTTGCCTGAGGATGAAACAGGAGAACGTCCGATTGGGTTGGTAAAATTGCATAGAAAAGAATGGACAGCTCCGAGATGGATGACTGAGCATCCTAGATTAGCAGGAAACTTTGAATATTTAGAAAACGTTCGTAAAACGAGAACTATTCCTCGAAAAATGGCTACAGGAGGTTATTTAGATGATGATTTTGATAATGATTCTTCAAAATCAAATAACAGTTCTGGTGCTAATCCTATTAATAGAATTGTTTCTGAGATTTCACATGAAACACTAGAGGTTTTAAAAGATATAAGAGATTTTCTTCAAAAACTTGACGAAGAAGGAGTTCAAGCTTTCATCGTTGAAAATGCTAAAAATGGAAAATTAATAGACCGAATGGTTAAAGAATGGACAAGTTTAAAAAATAAAAATAGATATTAATGGCAGTAGATCCAGCTGGAATAGGAAATGGAATTTTTGCAACTGCATTTCCGGCTATCCAAAATATTCAATATAACAGATCAGAAATTAACTATCCACCAATTCAAGAAGTGATGATTACTTCTAATGGTGATAATGTTACAAATGCAAATTTTATAATTCAGTTTGAAAATACAAACGTCCAATGGTTAACTAGTTCTGGTAATGTTGGAGGACCAATACTATTTATGGGTGGCTCTGCAATGCTCCCCTTAAATTTTCAAAATCTAGAACAATTACCTGCTAATAATTATCGGGCAAACATATATTTAAACCTAGCAAATTCTGTAGATCCATCATTTGAAATTGTAGTTACTGTTAATTTAACTTTGTCTGGTGTAGCTGCAGATTCAATTAGAACAGAGAAAACGGTTTATGACTTAATTTATAATCGTGCTGATGATACTTTAAGTGGAGAAACCGATATTGTCGTATTAAATAATTCTAGTGATGTAGATTTAGTATTTGATACTTCTTTAGGCCATTTTGCATCCAAAACATTTAAAAGCACATTTTTGGTTGAACAAAATACTACGAAGCCTTTAGCTAATTTTCCTGGTTTACCTTATAGCGGAGTTGTCAATATTACAGGGCGCTTTCGAGTTAATAATACATTTATTTATTACTTTACTTTTCGATTGACAATTATTGAAGATGATGGTATTATTGTTTCTCCTAATTCATTAGATTTCTTATTGAGAAGAGATTTTGATGTGAATCAAAAATTATCCTTGAGTTTGATTAATCCGTTGAATCTTACTTATCAAGTTACTAGATATCCGAATTGGCTGAAGGTTTCTCAGCTCTCAGGGAATAGTTCTGTAAACTTAGATTTTACAACGGTAAATGTAGACACGCTGCCAACTGGAATAAAACAAGATATAGTTGAAATCACTTATGGAGAGGAAACAGTTGAAGTTCCTGTGAAGTTGACCGTGACTGATTTTATTTCATATGAAATTCAAGATCTTTATTTTTGTGAGGATGATTTTTTTATTTCATCCACCAAAACATCTACTGAAGCTTTGTCTTGCAAATTTGTTGTTACAATACATTTATCGGATAATGAAATAATTGAAAACACTTATTTAATTCCTTATTTTAATGACAAGACAAAATTTAATGCAGGTAAAGTGATCCAAGGTTTTATTGCTGAAAATGAGTTTGTTCATTTCAATTCTGAAGCTTTGGATATTCAAAAGGTTTTTACGCCTGTTATGGTAGATATCAAGGTTCAAGAACTTGATTACAACAATCAAGTTGTTACCGAAAAAACATTGAATTCTTTTAGATGCATTAGCGGTTCAAAACCTAAACTTTTTCCATTTTTCACCGATATTACCATCATTGGTTATCAACCAGAAAAGCCTTTGTTTTTTACTTTTTACAGCACTGAAGATACTCAACTTTTATTTGACGCTCCACTAGGACATGTGTTTTCAGCTACAGTAAATAACCATAGTCTTCTTAATCAATCATATTTGTCTAATCATTTTTCAATTGAACTGTTACCAGTAGAGTCAGCTCCTAATCCAATCTTATTACAATGGAACAATGGTAATAAAATGCCTAATAGAAAAGTATTGAGTGGTAAGAATAATCAAGAATTTAGTTATGAATTTGTTCGAGATGAGAATGATGTAAAACAAAAATTTGACACGAAGAAGACGACTAAAGTTTTTGCAAGTACAGGCTTTCTTTTTAAGGAAGAGGAGCAAATAGTAGATGAGATTATCAGAAGTAATAAATGTTGGTTGTTAATTGATAATATTCTGTACGAAGGATATTGCTCAACAAATAAATTGGTCTTAAATGATACTGAAAATGATTTGAGGGAGTATCAACTTGAGTTTACATTAAAAAAATAATTATGGATTTTAAATTTTTATCAGAGCTAGGGGAGATTGATTTTACAAACGTAAATTTTACAACTCACGAACAGAATTCAGTTGTAAGCGACTCTGTATATTCTAAATTTACATTTCCTTTTGAAATGTTCGTTGATGACGATTTTCTAAAAAATTATGGGGATTATCTAAGTAATGAAGGATCGGGATTGGCGAATAAAATAAACGGCTTCTTTTTATTTGAAGACAAAACACAGGAGGCTATTTTGTTTATTCAGACAATTCAAGGTAAAAAAATATTTGGTCAGATAGATTTCGGTCTAGAAGAGATGCCTAATTTCAGTAAAAAATTATCAGAATTACCACTTGAAAAATTTAAGGTTGATGATATTTATTCATTTGCTAGAAGTATTTGTACCAGGAAATGGCCCGAAACCAATTACAATTTCCCAAGAATTTACACTAAAAAATACAGCCCTGATACCGAAATGTGGAAAGCATTTGACGGCTACTATAATGACCTTACTCGTGATGGTTCTGAAATGCGTAGGAATTACATTACCGAAGAAGGTAGTATTTATAACGTGAACATTATTCATCCGTGTCCGCATCCATTGTATCTGTTGCGTGTAGGTTTTGAAAGTGCCGGATATAGATTAGAAGGTGATATTCTTCAGGAATCTTTGTTGCAAAATCAATGGGTTTTTTCTGGCGTTCAATATTTCTCCAATCGGTTGAAAAAAAAATATGGAGTAGTTAAAACAAGTTATGATTATGATGAAAAAATATTTGTTTCCTCAGCTTTTTATTCTTCTGAAACCACTATAGAAAAATCTGGTGCTTACAAGTTGATTTTGGAGTACTCTCTATATACTATGAAGGGAATGCTTATCAATGTTCTTGAGGTAAAAATAAATGGCGTTTTGATTTTTCAAATACCTCCAGGTAAAACTGAGATTATTGATAAAATTATTTTAGATTTTAATGCTCCTTGGGATAATTCTGTGATTACGGTTAAAGCTGTTTCTCAGTCATCACGACAACCAAGTTATGACGTTTATAAATATGAGATTGTTGGAGATCGAATTGAAGCCGTCTACCAAAATGAAGAATCTAATGTGGTTGTAAATGAAAATGAGATTGATTTAAGCCGGGCTGTTCCTAATATAACGTTTGGAGAATTTGTTAATGTGATTCGTAACTGGTTTAACTATGATTTGATTGTGGAGGGACGTAGAGTAACTATGAATAAAATAAAATCAGTAGATCCTACAAGAACTAAAGATTTTACATTTGCAGAGATACCAGAGCCTAAACGAAATTTGTTAAGTCATAAATCATTTGTGCTTAAACTGGCAGATTTAGATGACGACTATAAAAAAGATTCTATCTATTATGATTCTTCTGGACCATTAATTAATGGTGTTGCCAAGGAAGAGACAAGTGTAATAGAGATTAATGGATATCATCTACCTATAGCAGCTCCCAAAATAGCAGGATACAACACAGCCAATGTCTTATCCGAGTCTGAGAACCTGGTACAACTTGTGGGTTATGAAGGTTTACAAAACGGACAAAACAATGCTATTTTTAATTCCCAGTTAGATTTCCCTGGGCTTTTTTACAGCCACTGGGAGCCTTGGCTCAAGAGACGTCTAGTTGGTAACGAGTACCAATGGTCAAAGGTCGTGTCTATCGCAGATATCAGCCGTTTCCGTATAAAAGACGAAATATTCTGCTACAATAATATTCATATCATCAAGGAATGGGAAAAAGAAAAATTATCCGAAAATAGCTATTTAGTAAACATCACAACTGAAACTACTTTTTAGGTTTCAGTTGTTCAATTGGTTCTGCAACAGAACGGTAAAGTAAATCTTGATCTGAACTATGTTTTTTTAATCGCTCAATTTCTTTTTTTTGATTCGATATTTCTTTTTCCTGGTACTCTATTATTTTTTTTTGTGCCTTGACCAAATCCTTTAAGTTAACATCCTCTTCAGTATTTGGTATTTCATATGTTTTCGTCATATTTCCCCTCCCAGTTATAATCCATTCAAGAGATATTATTTCAGAATATTCTGAATTTAATATTTTTTCAAAGAAATCCATACTTGGTTTAGACTTTCCGTTAATAATATCATAGACAGATTGAGACCTGTTGTATCCTAGTTTTTTACCGAATTCACTTCGGTTAACTCCTAGAAAATCAATAACCTTTAGCACTCTTTCAGAAATTTCTGTATTTTCACTCATAAAAATTTGTATTATTCAGAATATTCTGTACTTTTGTACGTATAATTCTTACGTAAAAATATGAAATACAAATTGGCTCAAAAAATTTTAGACCGAATTATTCATGATAATGAATTCTCATTGTTATTGAGTCTTCATATGAAGAGACGGCAAGAGTCTGTCATTCGGTTAGCGAAAGGGAACAAATCAGCATTAAGACTTCCAGAACAAATGGATTTCTTTAGAGAACAAGGATATTCTGAAGATGAAATATTAGAATTCATTAAACAAGACGAAAATTAACTATTAAAAATTGTATAAAATGAGTGGGAATACAACAAATCAAGAATTTCAAAGAGAGGATTTTGAAACATATTTCAAACTTGAATTAGGATCAACAAAAGGTGGTGATGTAAAGTTGCTAGGAGATATTGGTGGTAAAGAAAAAGATATCTTGTTTTTATTACATAAAATGTTTGAAAAACAACCAGAGATAAAGAACTTATTAACGAGTGCTATTGAAGTGGATAATCTTTATAAAAAAATCAAATCAATATAAACAGTGTTAGTTATTTATTTTTCCCATGAAATCTGGACTCGTTGCAGATTTTGTGGGGTTTATGAAGATTTAAGAATTACAGATATCTGTAGCAACTGTTTACAATCACTTGATCATGGCTAAATTAATATACAAAACAAAAGAACCTAAAAAAGGCTTCGTGTTTAATGAATCTTTCATGACTCATGAAAACAAAACGTATCTAGATCCATTACCTACAGTAGATGTTCAGAATGAAGCAATGAAAATTGTTTCAGACACAATCGAAGTATTGGCGAGGAAATTAGACCGTATTGGTTATGATCCTACAAGAATTCGATTTTCAATTTATTGTAAATAATCATGAAAATAGTATTCACACGATTAATGCTTGTTTTTTCGAAAAACAAAATATTAAAAAGACATTGGTAATGATAGAAAGATCAGAACTTATGATTTTAGGTTTTAATTTTTTAGGAAAAAAACCAATTGAAGATGAAGGCTTTTATGAGGAATATCGCCTGAACATCAACGACTCTTACATCTCTGTTATTTTCGAAACTTTACTTGAAAACGAAGTTTATTATATCGAATTGAACGGAGAAGAATTGCAAGGTAGAACAATAAAAATTGAGGATTTAAAAATTTTAAAAGAAATACTCTAATGAATTTAGACGAATTAAAAAACCGCATCAAATCTGCTTATAAAGAATTGAATTTGACAGAATTATTAGATAAAGAAGTTTCTATAAAAGAGTTGCAACTCCGTAAGGAATTTGAAAACATTAAATCTTTTAATCCATCAATTGAATTAAATTCATGGAAAGTAGATAAAATAGAATCAATTAATAAAAACACAACTAATACCAATGATTTATTGGTAATAGGAGCATACCTCTTGGCTCTAGATAAACTTTAATTTATATGACGCAATTTTCAAAAATAGGAACAAAAACTTGGGTTCAAAACCCAAAGAATAAATCCTTAAACAATTATAAAAGAAAGCTTGATTACGACTCTTTGTTAGGTGTATTATCTAGACCGTCGGATAAGCTAGTTGCGAATACTAAATCTAGAGAAGATGATTATCGAAAGTTCGTCAAAAATGTTTTCAAAAATAGAGAACTGATGATTATTAGTGAAAAAGAATTCAATAGGCTTTTAATCCAAGAGTTTGGAAGTAGTTCCACTTATTATAGGCGAAGAATGATTTTTTTAGGTCTGGTTAAAAGCAAAAATAAATTAATAACACCTAGTGTTTTATAAAAAAAAATATGAGTGAATCATTATTAAATGCCGCATTAAAAATTTTAGACCACACCAATGGAGGTTTGGACGAGATTTTAAAACTATACCCTCAGGCCGAAACAAACAAAAATTTTAAATTACGCCCTGGAGAAAAAACAGCTTCAGCATCTTTAAGAAAAATAAATAATCGTTGGAAATTGACAGATTTTGGCGGTGAAATAAAGTCTGAAGATTGTTTCGGATTATACGCTAGAGAAAACAACGTAGCGTATTATGAAGCTATTCTAGAAATTGGTAGAGAGCTTCAGAATTCACTAGGAATTCAAATTTTTGAGAATACCCGGGAGTTTTATAAATATGAATTCAGAGAATATAATCTTGATGATTTTCCTCACGAATTAAATGACAAGAAATTCCACTTTCAGATAAAAGAGAAAATGGAGGATTACGAACTAAAGCTTTTAGGGCCATTCGTTACAGAAGAAAATTGTCTTGAGATGCATTTGTATTCATTGGAAGAATACAGCTATTATAACGAAGAGAAGAAGAAAGTGTTTAATTTTCGGGCTACCGATAAATTTCCAATTTTAGCATTTATCAATGAAGATGAAAATTTAGGTCAGTGGCTTAAAATCTACATGCCTAAAGGGAGTAAAAAATATTCTGATGATGGTAAAGATAGACGTTTTCGTCATGTAGGTGGTCGTCCAAAAGGTTTTATATTCGGATTAGATCGCATTAAAAAAATATACAAAAAGAAATTTGAAAAAGAAAGAGAGCGTGTCGCTAAAGCTGAAAAAATAGATGTAAACGATGTCAAAGATTCTGATGTAAAATTCAAGCTTGAACGAATTGTAATTGCTACTGGAGGTTCAGATGGTATGAATTTTCTATCTCTTGGAGAGTTTCCGATATGGTTTAATTCAGAAACGGAAAAGCCAGACAAGTTCTTAATGAAAAAGCTGTTGAAATACGCTCATGATGTTGTGAATGTACCCGATTCAGATATCACTGGGAAACGAGAAGGAAAACGTGTAGCGCTCGAGTTTGTACAAGTGAAGACGCTTTGGCTGGATAAATATTTCACGCGAAAAACGCAGAAAGATTTTAAAGACTGGATGCGAGCAAATCAAAACAGAACGATTAAACAAGTGACGTTTGATGTTGGTAAAATGCTGAGTTTAGCAATGCCTGCTCAGTTCTGGGAGATTACATATTCAGAAAAAGGACGTCCAAGTTATAATTTTCATCATATTTATGCCTTTTATTTTCTTCGTTTAAACGGTTTCTGTCGAATCGATGACTTATCCAGGAGAGATGGTTATTATTTCGCTCGTGTCAATGGGCATGTTGTTGAAGAATTAAAAACTACTCAATCAATTAAAGATTATTTTAGAAATTTTCTTTATCAAAAGCAAGAGGAGTTAGGAGTCAAAGAGGTTCCGCATTCACTGTTAAATATGCTGATTACATCTCAGAAAATAACCGATGGCCATCTTGCTAATATGCACAACAGGTCTTTGGATTTTTCGGATTGTACACCGTTTTCTCAGTACTTTTTTTTAGGAAATCGTGCAATAATGGTTGATAATTCTGGAATAAAAGAAACTAACGGTCTACAAAATCGAATTACAGGATCTCAAAATTATGTATTAAAATCTCAACTTATTGAGAATCTAATAAAAGAAGAAGTTGATTACGAAATCAGTCAAAAAGATATTAAAAACTTTATTATCGATTCTCCGTATTTCAGGATCTCAAAATTAGGTGATCATTTTTATGATATCGAAATACTTAATCAATCTTGTGATTTCTTAAATTATCTCATTCAAGTTTCAAGAATCCATTGGAATAAGGAGCGTGAAGCATATATTGATAAAGGTTATTCTGAAGAAGTTTTTTATGAACGTTCAAAATTTAAGATTCGATCAGAATTTTTATCTGAAGAAGATAACGATGAGCAGGTTCAGCATTTAGTAAATAAAATATTTGCATTTGGTTATGCTGCACATCGTTTTAAAGATCCTACAAAACCATGGGTTATTTTTGCGGCTGACAATGCTGTTATAGAAGATGATGTTGCAGAAGGTGGAGCTGGTAAATCTTTGTTTTTTGAAGCTATGAGATTCTTTATGAATCGTCACGATATCGATGGAAAAGGAGATGTTGAGAATGATAAGTTTTTGTTTGAAGGAGTAAATCAGCATACAGATTTCATTTTATTTGATGACGTACGTCGAAGCTTCAATCTTGAGAGTTTTTTCTCTGTCATCACTTCTAAATTAACTGTTAATGAAAAATTCGAAGCCAAGGTAAATCTCGCGTACCGTAATTCACCAAAATTTGGTGTGTCAACCAATTATGCAATCAAAGATATGCGCGGTTCTTCTACTCGTAGACGATTGGTAATGGGGTTTTCTGATTATTACCACGCTTCAAATGATGAACGCGAAAAACGTGATCCGAAAGATGATTTTGAACAATCATTATTTCTTGACTGGGATACATCTCAGTGGTTTAAGTTTATCAATTTTGTATTCCAAAGCTGTCAGTTTTATCTGCAAACTCCCCAAAAAATTAATGCTCCTGAAGGAAACATTAAAATGCGAGCTTACCTATCTGAAATGGGTATTATGTTCAAAGAATTTGCCGATGAATATTTCCCTACTGTATTTGGTTCAGAACTAATCAAGGATGATGTTCTGAATTTATTAAAAGGGAAGCATCCAAAAATATTTGGCAATTTAACTTCCGCCGCTTTTAAAAAGAAAACCAAGATTTGGTGTAAAATCAATCAATGTGTTTTTGAAGATCGCTTAATGAGAAATATTGAAGAACGAGATACTTATGGTAATGTTGTATTCGACGGAGGAGCTCCTAAAAAGAAAACAACAGAACATATAATGATAAATAGGATTCAAGATGAAAATCATCACGAATCTGATTTTAATAAAGATAACGGTAAATCTGCATCTGATTATGTCTAACCATTCTATTGTAAAAGCTTTGTTCCGAAAATCGGGCAAAATGGTTTATCTGATTTATGATATAAAAACACGATTTCTGAGTGGTTATATTTTCGAAAATGATCCAATTGATTTATCAGTAATGCTTGATATTTTCCCAACATGCTTCCCCCCTATGCTTGATGATATTGGTCGTTTTTCTGTTCAGAACCATCGTAAAGTAGATTATCAAATTATTGATCAAATCGATAAGCCAGAGAATTATAAAGTAATTCAAGAAATTTTAAAATTATAAAAAATGGAAGAAAAAGATATAATAAGAAGAAATATAAGATTAAAAGCTTTTTTCAAAGCTCTTAGTTTAGATGTAGAGATTTATGGAAATATAAATACTCCTGCTATCATCTATAATGACAGCCTTGTGTTATCATGTTATGTTAAGAACTTTGATTTGATTTTTACTGACGCTCCAAAAGGGGGTGTAGAACAATTTCGTTATAAACTATTACACAATCAAGAATTTAATGAACAACAAATAGACTTGATTAATAACTGGTTACATAATTACACTCATAGACCATGTTTTAGAGTAATGGTTACTGGAACAAATTTATACCTAGCTGGTTTTAATTTTATCAATAAAGAAAGAACTCCTGAAAATCAATATCCGGTATTTTCAGAATTTGGCTTCAGATATTATTTCGATATAAACTACGCTCAAGGTATTATCGACGATTATTCATCAGATACTTTAAATCTAGAACTGGTTTGACAACATGGCTAAAATCATAAAGATAAACAGTAATCAGATAGGTGATCCCAGTAAGGATATCGTCTCAATGTCTGATGCTGAAAAATTATTTTTAGATTTGGTAGCAAAAATGATTGTTAACAAAATTGCACAAAATGAAAAGAGTCATTGCGTACGCGAGGATAAGTAACGAGGATCAATCTCATTTCTCTATAAGCGGACAAGTCGAACAGATAACTGAATATGCCTTTCGAAACAACTACGATTTAATTGAAACTTTTATTGATGAAGGTCAATCGGCTAAAAATTTCGAAAGAAAATCCTGGAGAAAACTTGAAGCATTTTTAAAGGCTAATTATAAATATATTGATTATTTAGTTGTACTGAAATATGATAGATTCTCGAGAAATATTCAAGAAGCATTGACCGTAATTCAAAAGCTAGAAGATGAGTATAATATCAAAATACTTTCAATATCAGAACCAATTGCGTTACCACCCGAGAACCCTTTTTATTTTCAATTAAGAACTCAAATGTTATTGCAAGCTCACGTTGAAAGATTAGTAATTAAAGAACGAACTCTTTTTGGAATGAATAGAGCTAAAAGAGAAGGTAGATACATAGGTAAAGCTCCGTATGGTTATATTAATTCTAGAGATACTACTGGTAAACCAATTCTGTTAATAAATGATGATGAAGCAAGAGTAGTAAAAGAAATGTTTGAGCTATACTTACAAAACACATCATTTGCTGAAATTAAAAGAATAGTAAAAAAGAAAGGGTTTAAACAAAAATCCAAAGATGCTGTTTTTAGAGTTTTAACAAACATTACTTACGTTGGAAAAATTTCTTCAAAAGACGAAAATGGAGATGTAAAATTTATTCCTGGTATTCACGAAGCAATCATAGATAGTGATATTTTTGCTCGTGTAAAAAGACTCATTGAACGCCCTAATTTGCCTAAAAAAATCAATAATGAGCTGGCTTACCTTAAATCCTCTATCGTTTGCCCTGAGTGCTACAAACCATTGAGCTGCTCTAAAAGCAAGGGAAGAACCAAGTATTACTGGTACTACGAATGCGGAACACATCGCAAATCTTTTAAAATCGAAAATGCTCATGAAATATTTGATTCGATTTTAGACGAAATAAGCTTCAACGATCTTCAAATAGAATATTTAAGAAAAAACATATTTGAACTTATAATTGCTAAAACAACCGAAAGTAAAGGCGATGTAAAACTACTCAACCGACGTAAAGCTTCTATACTAGCCAAAAAAGACAATTTAGAAGATAAATTTTTTGCTGATAAAATAGAAGAAGCAACTTATTATAAGTGGCGATCAAAATATATGGATGAACTAAAAGATATTGAAAAAACAATTGTAAAATATAAAACTGTAGAAAGTAGTTTTGAACGTTATTTTTCAGCATCAATGAATTACTTAAAGTCCTTAAAACTAATATTTAACGAATCTTCAGTGATTGAAAAACAAGAATTCATTTCTATAGGGTTCGGTAGAGAGCTCGTTTATGATGGAAATGCTTACCGAACCAATTATATGAACCCTATTTTCAAACATAAATCATTGATTTTAAAGGAAAAAGGATTGGTTTTTTATGACACAAAAAAAGGGATTCAGAACGAATCCCCATTAGGGGTGAATGATGGGTCTCGAACCCACGACCTTCGGAACCACAATCCGACGCTCTAACCAACTGAGCTACAATCACCATTTTTTGAATTTTCTTTTAAAACTAAATTCGAAAGTTTTTGGGTGAATGATGGGTCTCGAACCCACGACCTTCGGAACCACAATCCGACGCTCTAACCAACTGAGCTACAATCACCGTTTCAATTGGATTGCAAATATAGTATTGAAATCCATATTTACAAACATTTTCTAAAGAAAATCTTAGATTAAATCGTCAAACGACTGAACTCCAATATATCTACGAGCAACAAATCCTTCGGCAGCCTCTACTCCAACCAATCTTCCTAAATCATACGCACGATACTTTATAGAATCTGTAAAGTTCTTAGATGATATTGGGGTGGATGGTTGATCGTCTAAACTTGGATTAAAAAATTGTGTTTTATACGCCATACATGCTTCAACTTTTTTATCTAAATAACCAGAAATATCAACAACAAAAGTTGGCTCTAAAGGTAACCACTGAATGTAATGAAAATGTTTTGCAGGACGCCAAGCTTCTTGACCAGTTTCTATCTTTGGCAAACCCGAAAGAAAAATAGCTGTATCTATCAACTTAGAAGCTTTACCATGATCAGGATGACGATCATTAGGCGCATTACTCAAAACAACGTCTGGTTGATACTTTCTAATGACTTCTACCAATCTCAATTGATGCTCTTGATCATCAATAAAAAAACCGTCAGCAAATTTTAAATTTTCACGAGCACTTAAACCTATAATTTTCGCAGCTTCATCCGCTTCTTCTTTTCTAGTTTCTGCAGTTCCTCTTGTTCCTAATTCACCTTGTGTTAGATCTATTATTCCTACTTTTTTACCTTCTGCTACAGCTTTTAAAAGCACACCACTACAACCTAATTCTACATCATCAGGATGTGCTCCTATTGCTAAAATATCTAATTTCATTGATTTAATTTTTCTCTATCCAAGAAATAATTTCTGGACTATCTGGTGTTACTTTTGATGGAAAATCAGCTTCTAATGTTCCGTCAGAATTGATCAAAAACTTATGAAAATTCCACCCTACAGTTGCATCTTCTTTTCCGTTCAATTTTTTCTCTGTTAAAAATTTAAAAACTTCATTTTGATTTTCCCCTTTTACATCACTTTTGGTCATTAAAGGAAAAGTAACGCCATAATTTAACTTACAAAACTTAGCAATTTCTGCATTGTCATCAAATTCTTGTCCCATAAAATTATCCGAAGGAAATCCTACCACAACAAAATTTTGATCTTTGTATTTCTGATATATTGCTTCTAAAGTTTCATATTGTTTGGTAAATCCACATTTTGATGCTGTATTAACAATCAAAACTTTTTTACCTTTTAGATCAGCAAAATTAAACTGATCGCCATTTATATCTTCGAAAGTGTAATTATAAATTGTATTCATTTTCTCTGATTTAGTACTTTTTTCTATAGTTCCTTTTTTCTCATCCGATTTTTTATCTTGTGCATTACAAGAAATAAACAATCCGATTAATGCTACAAATAGATATTTCATATACGACTATTTTACTACAAATTTAGGTTTTTATCTTTTCAAAGTATTCTAAAATTTTGTAAAAAATTATAATTTTTAGATTTCAGTTTAAAAATCCGTAAATTTGATTTTTGTAATTTTTAATCAAATGAGTGAATATTTAGAAACAATCGGAGATTATTATCAAAGATTAGGTTCGGATCAAAACAATATGTTTACTAAAACTGATTTTGAAATTGGACAATCGCATTTCAATATTTCTATGCGTAAATATTGCAGTTTCAAAAGTCCTTACAATAGACGCGATTATTACAAAATAAGTTTGATTATTGGTAAAGGAAAATTACAATATGGCAACGAAGTAATTATGATAGATCGTCCAGCATTATTCCTTCCATCTCCCAATATTCCTTACAAATGGACTTGTGAATCGGATAATCAGGAAGGTTATTTTTGTCTTTTCAATCAAGAATTTTTTAGAGGAAATCAAGAATTTTCAATATTCAAAAAAACCTCACTTTTCAAAGATTGGGGATCTCCTTTTATCTTTCTAAATGAAGAACAAAAACAACTAATTTTAACTTATTTTGAACAAATTTACAAACTAAATCAATCAAACTACGTATATAAATGCAACAGTATAAAAAGTCATTTAGCAGCAATTTTACATCTTGCTTTAGAAACAAAATCAGACGATGTAAATTTAACTAATTTACCTGCAAACATTAGACTTTATCGTTTGTTTGATGAATTACTTAATCAACAATTCCCTTTGGATTCTCCAGCTTATCCACTTGAATTAAAAACAGCATCTGATTACGCAGAAAGTTTAAATGTACATGTTAATCATTTAAATTCGTCGGTAAAATCAATCAGTCAGCGAACTACAACTCAATTAATTAAGGAGAAAATTTTCGAAGAGTCTAAAAATTTACTGACTTACACCAATTGGGATATTGCAGAAGTTGGTTATACTTTAGGATTTGATCAACCGGCACATTTCAATAATTTTTTCAAAAAACAAGCACAAATTTCACCTTTAAAATTCCGTCAGAATAAAATAAAAATTCTTTGATTTTTGTAATTTTTACTTTGCGATTTGAAATTCTATTTTCTCACAACACGCTAATTTTGTAAAAGAAAAACAAGTGAATTTATCATGTTGAGAGAAGCATCTGAAAAAAGAAAAAAAATTATCACCATAATGGCTTTTGTTTCGATTCCTTTATCTGGATTTGTAACAGATATCTATTTACCATCTTTTCCTTCAATGGCAAAAGATTTATTAGTCAACGAAAAAGCCGTACAATTTACCTTAACTGCTTATTTATTAAGCTATGGTATCTCACAATTATTTGTCGGAAGTATTCTTGATAGTATTGGTCGTTATCGTCCAAAATTAATTGCGTTGATTGCCTTAATTATCAGCAGTTTAATCATCACGCTTACCAATCAAATTGCGTTGATTTCTATTTTGAGAATAATACAAGGCGTGGCAATTGCCGTTTTAGTTGTAGCAACTAGAGCTTTATTTGTTGATATTTATGATTCTGAAAAAACTAAATATTACTTAAGTTATTTCACAATTGCTTGGTCTTGCGGTCCTATTTTAGCACCATTTTTAGGTGGATATTTAGAAAAATTATTTGATTGGCATGCAAACTTTTATTTTTTGGCAATTTATGCTGGATTAATATTCTTATTCGAGCTTTTTTATAGTGAAGAAAGTTTAGCTGAAAAGAAAAAATTAAATCTTCCCGAAAATGTAAAACTATACAAAATGATGCTTCAGAATAAAGAATTTATTTTAGGCATTTTAATTCTAGGTTTTAGTTATTCTATCGTGATGTTGTTTAACATTACCGGACCATTTATTATAGAAAATACCTTCAAATTCAATTCGGTCACCATCGGTTATTGCACCTTGATTCTTGGTTTTTCTTGGATGATTGGAGGATTTATTGGTAAAAAAAGAATGAATTTACCTTTTGCGTCTAGAACATACAAACCAATTTTTGTACAACTATTAATGATTGTTGCGATGATGATTTACAGTTTTTATAACGAAAATCTTTACAGCATGATTGGTTTTGCTTTTATCATTCATATTTGTTCTGGAATATTATTCACCACTTTTTTTACGACAAGCATGTTGTATTTCCCTAAAAATGCAGGCTTGGCTGGAGGATTAATGGGAGGTTTAGTTTACATCATTACCTCAATCACAAGTTTTGTAATTTCTAGTAGTGGAACGATCAATCATCAAGATGAACTTTCTCATCGATACTTTATTTTCTCGTTTTTCTTATTGATTATTATTTATAGTATGAATCGAGTAATCGTTAATAAAAAAGTTTTAAAAATAGTTTAAACTCAAAATAAAACCTCAGTTAATATTAACTGAGGTTTTTTAATAATACAATCTGAAACCTAATTTTGTACAAAGACTTGCATATTTATCGAATAATTTTTCTACCAATTCTATTACATCATCATAATCTTGATGCAAAGCAAAAAAATGTTGATCTAAAACAGAACTAAACACAGGTGATGAATGAATATAACCAGACAAAGCTTTTGCTCCTGTGACATCTAAAAAATACTGAAAATCTTCATCTTCTAAATCAAGTGTTTTTGTATTCGCAAAATGAATGATTTTATTGGTTAATTTCCCTTCGAACAATTCGGCAATTTCTTCTAGACCATAAGAAAAATCATTCAACTCTATGGTTTGATTTTCACCATAAAAAACTAAATAAATGATTTTATAATCTCTGAAATATTTATCTACATACAGAAGATTAGAAATACTTTCTTCAAAACCTTCGAAACTATCACATGATTTATAAACACTTGTAATTCCTGTATTTAAAGCTAAAATCTCTAAATCTTTCATCAAATCAGAATCTAGATTTTCTTCTACATCATCAACACCTTCTAAACAAAAAATCTTGTAATCATCTTCTTCGTTTCTTCCTAACATCAAATCCATACAAACTATTTTTATTAAAACAAAAAAGGTCTGAAAAACAGACCTTCTTAAAATTTATTTCTTTTTCTTTTGATGAAACTTTTTATACGTAAAATGTGAAACCAAACTAAGAATAAACATAACCGCAATGGTCACATAAATCCAAGTTGGAATTGGAATTGGATCTCCTGCTGCGTAAGAATGTAAACCGTTTAAGTAATAATTTACACCAAAATACGTCATAACAACTGTCCAAACCGCCCACAAAGAAGCTACATTTAACAACCAAACACTGCGCAAACCTGGAACTAAACGTAAGTGCAAAACAATTGCATAAACGATAACTGATATAAAAGCCCAAGTTTCTTTTGGATCCCAAGACCAATATCTACCCCAAGATTCATTTGCCCACATTCCTCCAAGGAATGTACCAATTGTCAATACAAAAATCCCGATTGTCATAGAAATTTCATTGATGTAAGCCATTTCTTTGATCGACTTTTTGATTTTTGCATTTGGCTTGAATAGGAAAATGATAAGTGAGAATAATGAAATAATTGCACTTAAACCAAAAAACGCATAACTAGAAGTAATAATTGCCACATGAACAATTAACCAATATGATTTCAGAACTGGAACCAAAGGTGTAATTTGTGGATCTAACATAGAACCTCCGTGCGCAAATCCCATCATAATGAACGCAACTGCCATTCCGGTTGCTGGTATAAACGAATTTCTATTTCTATACAAAAATAAACCTGCTACAACACCAACCCATGAAATGAAGATAATAGCTTCATAACCATTAGACCAAGGTGCATGTCCAGTTATATACCATCTAATTCCCAATCCAACACCATGAATAATACAGATAAGCGCACCTATTCCGATGAAGAAAAAGGAAAAATATCTCAGTATTTTTTTATCGCTAAATAATTCTAAATAAGCTACAAGAATCAATAATCCTCCAACTAAAGTGTAAGCAATCATGATCCAGAAGAAAACATTTATTTTGTTATAAATAACTTCTATTTCTACTTTTTTTGCAGACGGAACTACATTTTTACCCCATTTATGTTGATAATCGTCTATATAATTGATCGCATTATCGGCAGCTCGCCAATCTCCTTTTTCAATTCCTTGTGTGACCATATTGAAATAAACACTCACCATTCCTAGTGCCAAAGTGTCGATTTCAACTGGATTTTCTTTTCCTTGATAAATCCAAGATGTCCAACGTTCTGATGGATCATTCTGAACTGGAATAATTTTCAATTGATAACCTTTTGCAGTATTATCTAAAATATTAAATCGTTCGGTAACATTAATAACCTCTTGATCAAATTTCGAACGTTCTGCTGGTTTTCTAGAAAAAGCATCATTGTATTCTTTGTCTAAAACAAATCGAGTTGTTTTAGGATCAATCAAATTCATCAAAGACGTATAACCTTCGTCATTAGCTTTTGTCAAAGCTTTCAATTCTTTTCCACCATTCATTTTATCTACTTTAATCATTGGCGCATTTGCCCATAAAGTAGGATCTAACTGAATAGAGATAAACCATTGATTAGAATTAAGTCCGTGATAATTGTCTTTTTTATATATTTTTCTAAGAATATCTAATGATTGAGTATCGATTGGTTTGATACGCCCTTCGATATCTTGAATCAATAAATGTCCAAATTTATCTGCGTGTTCTTTCGGAATTTTAATTTTAGAAACCAAATCATTTGGATCATCCATTTCTCTTGTAAACGCTTTTACATGATCTGCATTATGAACAACTTGCTGTTGCGTTTGATGTGGATTTATCTGATGATCGTGACCTTCGTGATTATCTACTTGCGCAAAAAGTAAAGAACTGAATAAGAAAAAAGGCACTAAAATTGTTGATTTCTTATGCAAAGCTTTCAGTAAAGAATTAAGTTGCCAAAAACGTGTTCCTTTCCAAAAAAGCGTCACAAACATACTTGTAAACAACAAGAAATATCCTACATAAGTGATATTTGTTCCCCACCAATCTTGGTTAACAGACAAAATAGTTCCTGTCTCTGACGGAAAATAACTTGCCTGAAAAAATCGATAACCTTTATAATCCATTACATTATTCATATAAATATGATGTGGCGTTTCTTTCCCTTCATCTATCACCGTAATTTTACTTTCGAATGAAGATGGATTCGTAGAACCTGGATATCTATCCAAAATAAAATCATCAAGACGAATACTAAAAGGTGTTTTGATAGATTTAGAACCATATCCTAAAGAAATATTCAATCCATCGATAGTTGTATCTGCAGTATAATTAGTTTGACCTTTACCACCAAGAATAACAACTGTATCTTTTTTATCACCAACCGAAACTTCAGCATAAATCGCTCCTGGTAAATCTTTTTCTTCTAATTTGAATTTAGAACCTTGTTCGTATTGAACTTTTCCTGTAAAAGCAGGTAAAGGAATTACAAATTGTGCATTAAGAATCGAATATAAAGAACGTAATTTCAAAGGTTCTTCTACATTAAATCCTAATTTCCCAGCACCTTCCTTCAATTTTGCTTCATCAGTAATCATCCCAATTTGTTGACCCTGCATTTGAATATAATCGCCTTCAAAAGGTGATTTGATATAAAGCTGTCCATCAACTTCTCTAATCTGAATTGTTGCATCCATTGGACGATTAAAAGTCACCAAAGCACCATTAATACTTTTCACTTCGCCACTTCTAATGAAAACAGATTTTCTACCACCTTCACCAACTGTAACCAATTCGAGTATTCTTTCTCCTTTATCCGTTTTTACAATACTATCCAAAGCATGTGGCACATAATCAAAAGTTTTAAGTTTTACTAACTTATCTTTAAATTGATATTGACCTTCAAAATGTCTGTAAAATAATCCAGAAGTACTATCTTTTCTATCGAAATAAGTCATTTGATATTGATGATTATCGTAAGCTAATCTTTGCTCACCATCATCAATAATCATTTTGAAATAAGACTTATCAGAAATAATTTCATTTGCAGTTTCACCTTCTGCTATTGGCATTTGACCTTCAAACGAAATATAACGTGTTAATGCTCCTCCTATAAAAATAAATAGGAAAGCAATATGAAAAACAAAAACGGGCATTTTCTTAAACGTCCATAACTGGTATCTTTTGACATTGCCAACAAACAAAATTATCAGCCAGACCATTAATACCTCAAACCACCATGCTTCGTAAATCAACGCTTTTGCTGTAGCTGTATCGTAATCATTCTCTACGAAAGTTGCTACCGCCATGGATATTGCAAACAAGAAGAGCAATACGGTCATGGTACGCGTAGAAAAGAAAAATTTCTCTATTTTATTCATTTTAAAAAATTGACATACAAAAATAAAGGAGTTCAATCGAATAAGCATTAAGAAATCAATGATTTTTATTATTTAATCTCGTTCTAATTCGTTAAACTTTTATTAAAAAAATAGCGCTTGAATTATTGATTTCAAAGTTTAGAACTTAAATTATTATCTTATTGATTAAAATTCTAAATTCGTATAAGTTTTAAATCGCAAAATAAAATATAAAAATGAACAGAAGAGTAGCAATATTAACTGAAGAAGGTTTTGAAGAAGTTGAGTTGAGTTCACCAAAAAAAGTTTTAGAAGATGCAGGTTTTCAGGTTGATGTAATTTCTACAAAAAATGGAACTATAAAATCTTGGGCAGAAACTGATTGGGGAAAAGAATATAAAGTTGATAGAAATGTAGATGAAGAAAAAATAAATATTTCTGCATATGATGGACTTATTTTACCAGGTGGCGTTCTAAATCCTGACAAGTTGAGAGAAAATGAAAATGCCATACAATTAATCAGAGATTTTATGGATGCTAATAAACCGATCGCAGCAATTTGTCATGGTCCACAGACGTTAATAGAAGCTGATGTCATCAAAGGTAAAAAACTTACTTCATATAAATCTATCAAAAAAGATTTAGAAAATGCTGGCGCAAGATGGATAGATCAATCAGTTGTAATAGAAGGAAATTTGATTACTTCTAGAACTCCTGCAGATTTATCAAAATTCAATAAAGCAATTTTAGAAGCCTTAAAATAACAATCAAAAAAAGTTCAATTATATAATTGAACTTTTTTTATTTTCATAATTACTTCAAAGCATCTGCTTTACTATTACGATCTACTCTTGTAATACTAAAAATACTTTGTACAAATTGCGTATCGCTTTTCAATTTATATTTTGACCCAACAAAATATGCTTTTGCTGCAGAATCATTATAAGCTAAATATTTTAAAAAGGCTACTGTAATACCAGAAAATTCATTTCTAGAAGTAGCTAATACTGGACTAAAATGCGTTGCTGTTGTAGCTGTTGCAGACCAACCAGGAACGTCATTTATCAAATTTCCTTGCCATAAATTAGGCCAAGCCCAGGCTGGACAAATAATATCTAACGATCCAGATAAAACCAAAGATGGAGATTTCAAAGTCGAACCTAAACCAATCGGACCTGGTTCTATCGGCATATTACCAATAACTTTTAATTCAGGATCTATTAGTTTCATAGTAGAAGCAGAAATACTTGCTGTTTGTAATGTAGAAGCACCACCTGCAGAATGTCCTGTTAATATGGTACGAGATAAATCTAGTTTTCCATAAAGTGGTGAATTAGAATCTCTATTCAAATCACTTAAATAAGATGTTCCTAAAATATGCATCGTTGGAAATGAATTAATAAAATTTGAAGAAATAACGACAACAAATCCATTACTTGCCCATAATTTCATCATTTCATGGTAATTTCCTTGATTCGATAAAATTCCTCCGACAAAACTTACAACTGGTAATTTATCCATATTTCTAATATTGGTTGGATAATAAACAGAAGTAGATACTGGGCTAGAAAAACCATAAGGAAAAGACGAATTACATCTAATTGTATTATCTAACAAACCGATTGATTGTAGAATTGGAATTGCAACTCCTACCAATTTATTGCAGTCATCTAAAACAGCATTTGTAGAAACCTGATAAGGTCCCATTTTACTTGCAAATTCTTTATTTGCCAATCCCGTAGCAGAAAACAAAGTTGATTTTGTATCTCCATAAATATCTACAGAATCATAGGTTAATAGTTTTTTTACATAATCTGGAGTTTCATTATCTGTAAAAGAAACTTCTGATTCTACAATTGTATCATCATTACTACAAGAAGATAAAGCTGTAACAAAAATTGATAAAACGGTTAAGTTGATTAAAAACTTTTTCATTAAAATTATAATATATAGGTGAATAGTAGGTTAATGTTTTTATATAAAATATTATACAAAAACTTTAGAATAATTAGATATATTCTTTTTATAAAAAAAGGATTAAAGAATGTATTAAAAACACTCTTTATCGTTGAAGAATGAGTTCATAGGTAGTTTATTAAGTTGGTCGGGCAAATGTATAAAAAAACTTTAATTAATTAAACACATTTTTTTCTATAATATTAATAATTAATACCATAAACAATTATCAAATATTAAAAAATGGCAAATTTTAATAGAAATCCTTTTTATTTTTTATAAAAACTCACTATTTTTAAAAAGATTTCTATTTACGAAGAAAGAACTGAGGTTTTCTCTGACTAATTCTTACGCTCCTTTTACATTGGGAGCGTTTTTTTTATTTTAATGGTAAATCAATTTTGAATCCAACTCCACGCACTGAATCAAATTTTATTTTGTCATCTTCTTGAAAATATTTTCTTAATCTTGACATGAAAACATCTAAACTTCTTCCCATAAAATAATCGTTTTCGCCCCAAATATTTTCTAGGATTTCTTTTCTAGTTAATAATTGTTGATTATGTTGAATGAAAAAAGTTAACAATTCTGATTCTTTTTCGGTGAGTTGATAAACATTTTTTTCTGTTTTTAAAGTTAATTGCCCCGAATTAAATTCGTATAAACCGATTTTTACTAAATCGTTTTTCGTAGCATTAAATCTTCTTAAAATATTCTGAATTCTCAAAACCAATTCTTCAGGATCGCAAGGTTTCGTAATATAATCTTCTCCTCCTAATTTCAACCCTAAAATCCGATCAAAAATCTGAGCTTTTGCAGTTAAAAACAAAAAAGGAATTTCAAACTGATTTTTATAATTTTTTATTAATGTAAATCCGTCCATTTCTGGCATCATTACATCTAAAATCAAAAGCTGCGCATTTTTTAATTCATCTATATTATTTACTAACTTTTTTGGATGATCGAACCAAAGAACATCAAAATCAGAAAATTCTAAATATTGTTTGAGAACCGTTCCCAAATCTAAATCGTCTTCTAGTAAAATAAGTTTAGTTTTCATTAGAAAATAGAATTTTAAATTCAACTCCGTTTTGCAAATTATTTTTCACAAAGATTTGACCGTGATAATTTGTAACCACATTTTTTACCAAATAAAGTCCAACGCCTAAACCATTGACTTGTTGATTTATTGATCGATTTACACGATAATATTTATCAAAAACAAACGGTAAATCTTCTTCTGGAATTCCAATTCCATCATCTACAAAAGTTAACTTAATATTTTTATCAAAACTAAATTTTAAATCAATTTTCGACGCACCATATTTAATCGAATTTTCTATTAAATTAGTTAAAATCAGCTGAAAATCAGCACATAAAATTCGTTTATTTTCTTTAAAAATTACATCAGAATTAATTTGTGTAGATGAATTTCTTTTCTGAATTTCATTAAACAACCGAACTAAATCTTCTTCATTCAATAATTCACTTTTTGATTGTGGATTAACCAAAATAGCTTCTATTGTATTTTCTAACCGATTGATTTGTCTATTAATTATCAAGGTATTTTCGTCTTTTTGCAATTGTTTTGCTGCAAATTTTAAAGTTGTAATTGGCGTATTCAATTCATGAGCAATCGAATCAATATTCAAATGTAATTGATTAATTTTCTCTTGTTGTTCATCAATATTCTTTAAACTTTTCCAATACAAATACAAAATCACAACAACAATAAGTAAACTAATAAAAATTAACGGAATAATCTTTTTTAGAATCAAAATATCAGTATTCAGAAAATCATAATCTACACGAGATTTTATAATGTAAAAATGTTCTTCAGAACTATTTAAACCCTTTTTTTTATCAACTTCGTTAATTGATTGATTCGAGCTCCAACTACTTAGATTTATATTATTTGGATTTTTAATTTCCAACGAAGATTCATAAAGATTTAATGGTGAATTATCGATTAATTCTTTTTTATTGACTGCATCGTAAACCGAATAAACTTGATTTCTAAGTGCAATTTTAAATCCGTTTTCTTTGGTAAACTCGGTTAACAAAGAATCTATGATCGGTTTATTTTTATTGAAATTCAACTTGATTTTATTTCGAAGAATATTCAATTCATCAAACTGTTTTGATTTTTCATGATTCATTTCCTTGAAGTAACGTAAAATTTTCTCATCGTTTTCATCTTCGAATTCATCCATTATTTTCATCACAGAATCTGCAATTTCTCTTGCTTGTTTATGCAAATCTTTTTCTTCTAAACGATAAGAATTGTAAATATAATAAGCTTGCAAACTCGATAAAATCAGCAAAACCAAAGCAAAATAAATTGTGTATTTCTTCTTTTGATCCATGAATCAAAAATACATAGATTTTCTAGCTAATACACGCATTAACTCATCGTTAACCGTTCATTAACCGATTGACGCAGTAAAAGATTAGAGTTTTGCAGAAACTAATTCGGTATGAAAAATTTTATCTTTCTATTTGTTTTATTTCCGTTTGTTGGATTTGCTCAAATCATCACAGGAAAAATCACAGATAATCAAAATCAAAAATTAGCGCTAGTTTCGTTAGAAATAGAAACATCAAATCAAAAAACAATTGATTTACAATCAGATGAAAATGGTTATTTTTCTTTTGATCTAGAAGAAGCAACTTCATTTATTCTATACATCAAAGAATTTGGTTTTCTTGAGCTTCAAAAGGAATTTGATACAAAAAACCTTAATAACGAAATAAAGATTATTCTAGAAAAAGATGAAACGATTGCTTTGTCAGAAGTTAAATTAACCAATAAAAAACCAATGATTAAAAGAAAAATTGATCGATTGGAATTTAATATTCAAGATACACCTTTACAAAATCTTAGCGCTTGGGATATTTTAAAAAACACCCCGAATGTAATTCTAAAAGATGACCAATTAAGCGTGAGAGGAAATACACAAATTTTGGTAACAATCAACGATAAAAAAACTTTGATGTCGCAAGATCAATTAAAGCAATTATTAGAAAATACAGAAGGTTCTACGGTTTCTTCTGTAGAAGTTATCACCAATCCACCAGCAAAATATGAAGCTTCTGGTAGCGCTATCATCAACATTAAAATGACAAAAAATTCTTTAGATGGTTACAAAGGGCAAGTTTACACGAGGTATCATCAGGCAACTTATGCAAAATACATGTTAGGTTCTTCTCATTCTTATAACAAAAAAAAATGGCAATTGAGTGGAAGTTATTATTTTGTAAATGGTGATTATGTACGTAAAAATTTTGATGTCGTTACTTACGAAAAAGAACGGACGCAATGGGAAAGCGACATGGTAAGAAAAACGTCTGCTAAAGAACAACACATTTACAATTTTTCTTCGCAATATAATTTAGATAGTTTAACTATTTTTCAGTTTGGATTTAATGGTTACAACAACCCTAAATCTCTAGGAAATTATAAAGTTCCAACAAACATTTACAACTTAGATAATCATGAACTTGTAGCTAATTATTTTACACAAAACAATCGCAAAGAATACAATAATTCGATAAATGCTTACTTTGGTATTGACAAAAAATTTGGTAAACATACTATTAATTGGTTATCGAATTTCAGTAAAAAACATTACAAAGAAAATCAAGAAGTTTTGACGTTGTTGAACTTCGGAGCTGAAAATGAAAATTATTTTAAAAATAATTCTATTCAAAATATAGAGCTTTATTCTACGCAAGTTGATTATAACTTTTCTGACGAAAAATATTCGTTAGAATCTGGTTTGAAATATAGTTTTGTAAAAAATAACAATGATTTAAAATTTTATGAAAAGCCAAATCAAGAAATAATTTATAATCCAGAAAAAAGTAATTTATTTGATTATCAAGAACAAATTTTTGCAGCTTACATTTCATCAAATTATAGATGGAATAAATGGGAAGCAAAAGCTGGTTTGCGATCTGAAACCACTTGGATTAAAACAGAATCTGACAATTCTATAACAGATAACAAAATCAATCAAACCAAAATTTTCCCTACTTTTTATTTGACATACGAAACAGAAAATCAAGCACAATTTGGTTTGAGTTACGGAAAAAGAATTAGTCGCCCAAATTACGATTTTCTAAATCCGTCTAAATCTTATTATAATTTATTCTCTTATTTTCAAGGTGATGCGAATATGAAATCGACCATCATTCATAATCTGAGTTTGAGCTATACCCTAAAAAACTGGAATTTTGAAACCTATTATCGTTACGAAAAAGATCCTGCAATGGAAATTTCTATTCAAAATCCTGAAACTTTTGAAACGATGTATTATTTTACCAACATCAAAAACGGTGAAGCTTATGGTTTTAATATTTCTAAATCATTTAGTTTTTCTAAAAATTGGAAAATGAATTTATTTTCTATGGTCGAATACAATAAAAATTTCTTCTTCGGGACAGATCAGGTTTTATACAAAAACGATGTTGTTTTTTATCACCTCAACCTAAATTCTCAAATTGATTTGGATGAAGATAAAACTTGGAATTTATCTGCTGGCTATGTTTACAATTCCCCAATGATACAAGGATCATTTAATATAAGTTCGTCGCAAAATTCGTATGTCATTATCAACAAAAAACTTTGGGATAAAAAAATAGAAATTGGTTTAACGTTGAATGATATTTTCCGCACTGATCGAAATACAATTAAAACTAATTACGCAGATCAAAATCAACACTTTAAAGACTATAGAGATACGCAGTATTTTCTAATCAATTTGAAATATAACTTTGGCAATCAGAAAGTAAAAGATGTTAAACAAAATTCGAATACAGATGAACAAAATCGAATTTAATTAGGTGTTATTGGTTCATAAAAAAAGTAGAGAATTCTCTACTTTTTTTTATTTATTGTCTTTAATAATATTCTGAATGTCTTCTGTTGTAAAATTACCTTTGACATCTATAAAAACAGTTTCATCTTTATCTGATTGTACTGCGATGTAAAGATTTTTTATTTTATCATCTTCGCTCTTAGCGTTGATGCTTACTCGACTTCCGTCTTCTTTTACCGTAATCCATTCTTCTAAATTATTTTTTTTACTGTAATCTTTAAAACTTTTCATGGCTTGTTCACCAGAATTAGTCAATGTTAAAATTCTAACTTTTTTCACCTTTTTTACCAAAGCTTTTACTTGCTCAGAATCCTCATCTTTATCAAGTGCTTTAATTATTGTCGGTCTCAATAAAATTTTCGGAATGTTGATGGCGACTAAATCTACATCTTCGTATAAACTTGCTTTGTCTATAAAATCCATGTTCGATTTTCTAGAAACTAAACAAGAACCTAAACTCAACATCAATAAAAAACAAACAATTGTATAATTTAAAAACTTCATTTTTTTTACTTTTTAGATTCTTTATTTACTAATTTACTAATGTCAGCAGAAGAAACTTCACCATCTAAAATCATGTACAAAACATTATCTTCACTTTGTATGTTCAACAACAAAGTTTTAAAAACATCTGCATTTGCATTTTCTGTTAAAAACTTCACACGATTTCCATCGTTTTTAATTGTCATCAATTCTTCTAATTTCAGTTTATCAAAAGCAGATTTCAGTTTCAATGCAGGTTCACTTTTCGTATTCCCTTCTACAACCAACATTTTTATAGAATTCATTTTTTTGAATATTCCGTCCAAATCCTTCAAATCTTCATCATTTTCGGCAAAACTTCCGATCATGTTAAACATTGCTTTATTAATTGTAATCGTTGTAATTCCTTTAGAATCTTCTAATTCATTAAAAACTTTTACTAATTTATTTACTTGTGCGTTTGCAATTCCTGCAAAAAACAACACCATGATAATTGCTATTTTTTTCATTTTAATTTTGTTTTAAAGTTCGATAGACATTTCTTTGAGCTTATCAATTGCATCAGCACCTTGATTCATTTTTTTAGAAAAAATCTTCAATGTTGATTTTGCCAATTCAACAGCTTCTTGCTCATCTTCTACCGGTTGTCCATTTACCATCACATAATCTGAAGAATATTCTTTCGCGCTTTCAGTTTGCTCGGTAATTGACTTTTGGGTTACTAATCTATTCGTTATTTTTTGTTTGTTTTGTTCTTTTTTTGCAATGGTATTAATGTTTTCTAAATCATCCGAAATCGACTCATTTCCTACTTCATTTACGATTTCTTCGTTTACAGAATCTTCTTCTACAACTGGTAAATGATCAACAATTTCTAAAGGAAAATTAGTTGGTTCTACTGTTATTTTTTGTGTAAAATACAATCCAAAAACAATTAAAACAGAAGCTGCCATTCCCATCCAAGACCATATTTTCACTTGTTTTCCTTTTGGTTGAATTTCTTGATTTTGATCTTGATCAACCTCATCTATTTTACTCAGAAATTCATCAAAAGAAAAATCCATTTTTATCATTTTTTCTTCATTCAAAACTTCGAAAAAAGGATTATCAAGCTCATTTCTTAAGTTTTTTTCTTCTTTTTCTGATAAATTACCATCAAAAAAATCATCTATTTTATCGTAATCTTCTGGTTTCATTTTCAAAAAATTGGTTAAGTTGTTCTTTAACTTTCTGTCTTGCTCTCATCAAATTCACACGAATTGCATTCTCTTCCATTTCCAAAACTTCAGCAATTTCTTTTATTTCGTATTCTTCTACATCTTTTAGATGCATTACTCGTCTTTGTTTCTCTGGTAAATCATTTATCAATTTCAGAATAATTGGTTTTATTTCTTCTGTTCTGATTTGACTACTATTTTCTGTATTAACTTGTTTTTTATAATTCTCTCGAACATCAAATTTTCTTAATCTATTAATGCATTCGTTGTTTACCATTCTCATTGCAAAAGCCTCTATACTATTCACTTCTGCTAATTGATTTCTTTTTTCCCAAAGCTTCATCAAAATTTCTTGCACAACATCGTAAGCTTCGTCCTCACTAATCAGAATTCTTCTTGCGAAACGATACAATTTATCCTTATGGACAAAGACCGTTAATTTAAAAGTTTCCTGATTCATATTTTCTCTGTGTTATTTATATAGAAGACACATCAAACCAAAATTCATTACATTGAATTTGATTATTTTTTAAAAAATTCCAAACAAAAACATATAATACATTTACAATCAACAAAATATAAGTTTTAATTATTTATTAATTTTTGAATATTTTTTTGATAATTGATGTTCACTTTTCGGAATTTAACAAATAATATCACTAAAACAACCATCATAACGAAACCTATGAAAAGCAACAATCCAAACTTCAAATAAAATTGTTTTTCAAGTTCATTAATTTTATTTTCTTTTTGTAGTAACTGATTTTCTATTGATCTATTAATTGATTTCAATTCGCTTTGCTCCCGCTCGAAACGTGTTTGTAAGTACTTATTATTATAAGTTTGATAATCCTCAAAACGATTTAAAACCAAAAAATTATCTGCTTTACCTTTAAAAATCCCTTCATTCAGTGTTAAATCACCAATTGTTTTCGATTTTTCTTCTGCAAGGTTCAATAAATCCAATGCTTTTTGATGATTTCCATTAACAAAATAAACTTCAGACAAACCTTTGTAGGCAAAGGCTTCTAAACTATTTGCCTTGGTAATTTTTGCATATTCTACCGACTTTTCAAAAGCTTTTTGTGCATCTAACCATTTTTTATCTTCTAAATAACAATAACCCATATTGTAATAAACAACGCTTAGATTGTTCACTGAATTGAATTTAGGTTTAATATTTTCTAAAGATTTAATAGAAATTAAAAACTTTTCTAAAGCCAATTCTGTATTCGATTGATTTTTATAAATCATTCCACGAACAGCATAAATTTTACCCAACAAAGAAAATTTCATTTCATTACTTTCTGTCAAGGTTTTTGCAAAATCTTCTGCAATATCCAATTGCTCTATACTTTTGCTATACAATTCCATTTGTTCATATTGAATTCCAATTCGCAAAGAAAGTTCAGATTTCACCACCACATCTGTAATTTCTGACAAGGAATTTTGTAATTTATGAAGAATTTTGAGAGAAGAATCATAATCTCTTTTTGCCAAATAAGCAGTAGAAATTAAAATATAAAGTCTTGACTGACGGTTAAAATCTTTTTCGGTTTTTAATAATTCAGTAGCAATTTTCAAAGATTCATCTGGATCTTGATATACAATTTCTTTGGCCTTAGTAAACAGAGAATCGTTCGTTTCCTTTGCAAAAATTTGAAAACTAAATAGACAAAAAACAAATATAAAGGTTAAAATTCTCATGATTGATTTGCCTTAATTAATTGTTGTATAAACGTGTTTGGAGACATACCTGTGATTGATTTAAAAACTGTTGTAAATGAGCTATGCGAAGAAAAACCAGCAACATCTGCCAAATAACTGACTTTATAATTAAGATAAGCCGAATCATTTTTTAATAAACTTACCAGATAATTTACTCGAAGTTCGTTAATGTAAACATTAAAATTTTTCTCTTTGTATTTATTAATGACTTCTGACAAATATTTGGTGTTGGTTTCTAATTGACCAGACAAAACTGCCAAAGACATTTCTTTGCTCAAAAAACGTTGCGAATTTTCAAAATCTTCTAATTTTTGTAATAATTCTACTTCAGTTTCTTTTGGAATGATTAAAGATTTTTTACTTTTTGACTCAACTTTATCATCTTCTATTTTTAATTCTTTTTTAGTCTGATCATTTGATTTTAAATGAAAATTTTCTAAAAAATTTAATTGTTTTTGATATTCTTTTTTTCTTTTATTTTCATACAAAACAACAAAAAATATCAAGACAACAACTAAAGCAATAACCGAAAATCCTAAGTAAAATTTTCGATCTAATTTTTCTTCCAAAACTTCTACAGATCGCTTTTCATAAGATTCTGTCAATTTTATTAAATAACGAATTCCTTCTTTTTCTTGTAAATCTAATTTTAATTTAGAATCTGAAAATAATTTTTGATAAACCTGATAATCCACTTCGTTACCAGAAGCTAAATAACTTTTAGACAAAGATTCGTACAATTTAGATTTCAATGGTAAATAATTGATTTCTTGAATTTTATTTAAAGCAATTTTCAAATTCTCAATTGCTTCTAAATAATCATTTTCTAAAAAATACACACGAGCTAAACGTTCATGAGCCAAAGCTTGTAAATAAACATCATTTGGTTGATGATTCAAATCTTTCAAAACCAATTCAATTTGTTTTTGAGCTTCTTTATCCTTCCTATTCTTCAGTAAAATACTCGTTTCGAACAGTTTATTTTCTGCCTTTATAATTTGATTTTCCTTCGTATCTAAAGTCAAAGCTAAATTACTTTTCGTGTAAAAATTAGTTGCTTTTATTGGATCTTTCAAAATCCAATAATTAATTCCTTGTAATTGATAAACTTTAGCCAGAGTAATTCTAAAATCAGGACTTTTATTACTTAGATTTCTTTGTTTTAGGATTTTATTTATCAACAATTCTGACTGTTGATATAATTGTAAATTCTGGTATTGTTCTGCCAACGCATAATCAATATAAAATAAAGCGAATGAAGAATTAGTTTCTGTATTTTCTGTAGGAGATATTTGATCCAAAGACATCCGAATCGATTGCACATAATCACCTTTCATAGCGTAAGCTTGTGCAATTACATTTTGTAAAACTAATCTGTTTTCTACATTTTGTTCATTGATCAAAACACTTTGTGTATAAGCAATACATTCATCAGGATTTTGATACAATTTCTCTATACTCTTATCCACAATTGCCAAAAAATCATTTTTACTTTGAGCAAAAAGCGAATAAGAAATCAAGACAAAAACATAAAAAAACTTTTTTATAAACCTCATTTTATCAATTTCGAACTTTTCTGATTTATCATTAACCTAAAATCACAAAAACATAAATAACTAACAATCAACTTATTAAACTTTATTGTTTTTATAATTTCATGAATTACTAAAGGTAATGATTTTAATTTTTCATAATACTATGTTAATATTGATAAAATTTTAAAAACACACAAATGAAAAAAAATTACAATTTTTCTATTTTATTTTTGGGGCTTAGTTTATTTGGATCTTCTTATGTAAATGCACAATTACATATCTTGGGTGAACAAGTTATTCCTTCTGATGTTAACAACAATGGTGTTGTTGCTGCAACAATTGTAAATGCAGTTAATTTACGATGGACAGAAGAAGGTGGATTACAAGAGATTGGTACAATTGGTGTTGATTTACTTTCTGGACATGCTTTGGTTTCATCTGACGATAACAAAATTATCTCTGTAATGACGAATCCAGAAAACCAGATGAATGAAATATCAGTTTATGATAATACAACACAAACATGGACACATTTAGGAGGTTTAGTAGGAAATTCAGATGCATCTAAAAGTTCTGCTTGGGGAGTTTCTGAGGACGGAACAACAATTGTTGGTTTAGGTTGGATAAATGGAGGAACAGGACACGCTGTAAAATGGACAAGCGAAAATGGTGTTGAAGATTTAGGCAGTACTGTGACTGGTAGTAGCTCTAGAGCAAATGCAATAAATGATGACAAAACTGTAATTGTTGGTTGGCAAGATGCGTCTGACGGTTTTCGACAAGGTGCAATCTGGAAAAACGGTGAACAAACCTTAATTTTTGATACAGATAATAATCCGGCAGGTGAAGCTGCTGCAGTTTCTGCAGATGGCAAAACTGTGATTGGTTACGCAGGTCTTTATCCTTATGTTTGGAGCGAAGCTGAAGGTTATACTTCTATAACACATGAAAATTCGGGTCCTTTTTTTAGAGGAGGAAACACAGGAATAACTGCTGATGGTAATACCGTAATTGGTTATTTCCGTTCATGGCCAGGAGGACCTTATATGGGTGAAGGTTTTGTTTGGTCTAAAGAAAACGGACGTGTAAATTTTGATGATTATGCAGAAAATCTTGGTATAGATTTACAAGGTTATACAATCGCTTTACCAATGGCAATTTCACCAGATGGAACAAAGATTGTTGGTGTTGCAAGATCTTCTACACAAGCTGTTTTTGGTTTCTATTTAGATCTATCTGATAAACTGAATGTACAAGATCAAGTTTCTAAAAACTCGATTAAGATTTATCCAAATCCTGTGAGTGATGTTTTAAATATTTCTACATCAGCTAAAACTATCAATAAACTAGAAATTGTAAATATTTTAGGACAAAAAATTAAAGTTATCGAAAACCCAACTAATAAATTAGATGTTTCTGATCTTACAAAAGGAAACTACATTTTATCTATCACAATTGATGGTAAAACGACAAGTCAAAAATTCATCAAAAAATAATTGATTAGGAGTTAGAAATGTTATTAATCAAAATTAGAAAAGGCAGTTTTTAATTGCCTTTTCTTTTATTTAGAAAATTTTCTTCTAAAATATATTTTTTGTAATTGACGCTCGATAATCATTTGAGCAATTAAAGGTCCAGAAGTTTCTTCATCACCAGCACCTTGTAAAGCTTGTTTCAATTTTTCTTCGTCAACATCTATTCGATATAAAATTTGTAACAACGAATTTAGATCTCTATCTATTAAATAATCAATAACGTTTGACAATTCTTTAAACATCAAATCATATTCAAATTCTTTGATTTTAGATTGAAAATCTAGCATTTTATAAGTTAACTCAAATGCTTCTTGTTGATCTTTCTCGATTATTAAATCATTCATTATTTTCTGTAAATAATTGTACCACTTGCTTGTGCTTTAGGTAGAACAGTAATGTCTGCAATTTGTACATGCTCAGGCTGATTCAATACATTTTCTATTGCATCTGCAATATCTTCTGCAACCAAAGGTTGAAAACCTTGATAAACCGAATCTGCCTTAGATTGATCGCCTTTGAATCTAACCAAAGAAAACTCCGTTTCTACAGCTCCAGGTGCTACATTAGAAACTTTGATTCCGTAAGGTAAAAGATCAAAACGCATTCCTTTACTCAACGATTCTACAGCTGCTTTTGATGCACAATAAGTTGTCCCATTGGTATAAACTTCTTTACCTGCAATTGATGAAACGTTTACGATGTGAGCATTAAATGAAGTTTTCAATAACGGAATCACAGCTTTAGTGACGTAAATTAATCCTTTTACATTGATGTCTATCATTGCTTCTAAATCTGCCAAATCGGCTTCATCAAACGGAGCCAAACCATGTGCATTTCCTGCATTATTAATTAAAACGTCAATCGATTTCCATTCATCATCTAATTGATTTATTGCACCAAAAACACCAACTTTATCTCGGACATCAAAAACCAAAATTTGTACTTGCGTAATTTGATCTAATTCTTTTTTCAGTTCTAGTAATTTCTCAGTTCTTCTTCCACAAAGAATCAATCGGTAATCTTTTGCCAATTTTATAGCTGTTGCTTTACCTATACCAGAAGTTGCTCCTGTTATTAAAACTGTTCTTTTCATTTTTCTTTCTCTTTATTGAAAACTTTTACTAAGTTACTATGTGTAATTTTAATATCGTTGATTTTTTCTTAAAATAAAAAAACGACTTCGAAAAGCCGTTTTCATTCTTACATTGGTAAGATATTTTTTTTGTATTTCTCATTAATTAAAATTGCGGTAGCTTCATAAAAAGCAAACGAACCGCATATAATTCCTTCGAATCCTGCAAACTTTAATAAGGCTTTGTTTTGGGTATAATTACCAATTGCTAATAAAAAAAACAATAAAGCTAAACTACCAAATAAAATGATTCCGATTTTTTTACCATTAAATGTTTGAAAGAAAAAGACCAAGGTAAAAATACCCCAAATTAGAAGATAAGCCCCCATAGAAACATGATCTGGTTTTGGTAAACCGAAATAAGGTGCAATCCAAATAAAAACTAAGGTTAACCAAAAAGCCCCATAACTCATAAAAGCAACACTACCAAAGGTATTTCCTTTTTTCCATTCCATAATTCCAGCGACAAATTGTGCGCCTCCACCATAAAAAACCCCCATTGCCATTATCATAACATCAATCGAATAAAATCCTGCGTTATGAATGTTTAATAAAATTGTTGTTAGCGCAAAGCCAAACAAACCCAAAGGTCCAGGATTAGCTGTATTGTCTTTTACAGCAAAAACTTGTTCACTCATTTTTTGTTAATTTTTGATTTTGATTATACAATAATAACTTAATTTAATAAATTATTAAAATATTTCTCAAATTCAGACAATTAACAAAACTTGTTTTAATCCATTAAGAATACAAGCCAAGAAAAAATTAAAAAAAGATTTATCTGGTTTTCTTTCGACTTTTTCTACTTTAACTTCTTTTATTTCTCCGCGAGAATCATTCTTCACAGCAGCATTTCCGATTGCTGATAGAAATTTTCTTTTCGATCCATCATCACGCAACAAACTCACTTTCAAATTATTGTAAACTATCCCAAAATCACCATTTGCAACAAAATCATTTCCATTAAAATTAAAATTTATTTTATTGAAATTTCCTTCTGCGCTTGCTTTTAAATAAGGTTTAAGAAATGGATCTAAATTTTTTGCAGGTAAATTCGCTATCGAACCTTTGATATTGAATTTCTCTGATTTATTCATCGGATTAAACGTCCAAACAGCATTCAAATCTCCTTTCATAAACTCAGATTTCCATTGAAAAACAACATCTGGTAAACTTGATTTTTTATATCCAGAATTAATATTATTTGCTGTTGCATTAATATTAGAAAAAGTCAATTTTCCTGTTCCTAAACTTTTTGGTGTTTCTTCTTCATATTCTAAAATAGAATTTGCGATTTGCAATTGCTTCACACTCAAACCAAAATTCATTTCGCGTAACTTTTGAGAAAACATAGTTTTTTTAGACAAATCATCTGGTGGAACCAAACTTCTGTAAATATTTGCATGCATTTTATCTAACTTCATTTGTGGACTATTCAAATAAAAACCTGTTGCATCTGAAATTCCCCATTGTATGCCTTTACCCGAAATTTGTTGAACAGAAACTGTATATAAATCTGCTTGTTTCTTTAGTTGATTGGTAAATGCTTTTCTAGAAAGTTTTGGATTTAATTTTAATTGATTAATTAGAAGTTGACCATTATGAAACTGCAAATTATTCGTTGTTAACTGGTAAACTTTTCCTAAATCATAATCTACTCCAGAAGATTTTAGCAAAACGTTTTGATATGAAAATGGAACTGCATCTTGAATAGTTTTTGCATCAACATTAATTTGATCAAAAGTCAACTGAATATCTTTCAATTTTAGATTTGGATTCTTTGCTTGATAAGGAACTACGCCTAAATTACCATTAATTAACGACAGTTTTTTCACCTTAATATCATCATGAAAATCATTTTTACTTTTCTGTTCTCTTTGCGCCACTCTTCTTGGTTGTCCAAAAATTGTAAACTCAGGATTTCTAATAATTATATGATTAATTGCTAATTCTTTTTGATAAACATTTTTCAGTCCAAGAACAGTTAAATTTACTTTATTAAAATCAAATTTATTTTCTGCTGTAAAACGAGAATGTTTAATTGAAATGGTATCAATTTTAAGATTAAAATTGATTAAAAATTTATTTGCTGCACGATCTACTTTTTGCGCAATTACATTTTTATTTTTCTGATCGATGATTTTCACATTCACCTCATCTAATTTTAAAGAATTGGTATGAAAAAAGAATTGATCGTTTACAAATCCCCAACGATTATTATTAAGAGTCAAAATTGGCGCTTCGACATCTAATAATGTGTTCATTTGAGTATGATTTTTATTGAATTGATTTTTAGAAATTAAAGGCTTCATTTTGAAATTCTTCAAAATCATTTTGTTTTCAGTTAACTCAAAATTAGAAGCTCTTACCACATGCATTTCGTTCATACGATAATACATAGAATCTAATTTGATTCTAAAAGTTTTGTAATCAATCGGAATTTGATTCGTTCTCGTCAATTCGTTCATTTTGATTCCTTCGATAGATAAATCTGCATGATTGACCGAATATAAAACCGTCTTTGCATTTGCAAATAAAGTTCTAATTTTCCCTTCTTCTATTTGTAATTTTTTGATGTTGATAAGATCAGCATCATTGGTTTGCAGACTTATTTTTTTAGTATCAACAGAATCGTTTACTTGTTTTTTTTCAGATTTTGCTTTTAGAATGGTAATATTTGGACTTTTGAAACGAATAAGATCTGTCTTGAAAAACAATTTATCTTGATTGGTAAAACCCCAATCCATATTAGATAATTTTAATAAAGGCGTTTTGATATCAAATAGATCAATATCAGTTTCGTTTGGTAGATAATTTTTACCATTCATTTTTAAAGGTTTCATGATAAAATCATTCAATTCGAAATCTGTATTGTTCAATTTCACTTTTTTAGATTTCATTAGTTGATGATCTTTGATGACAAAAAACATCGAATCTACTTTGATCTCGAAATCAGAAAATCTAAATGGAATTTTTTTATCTTTTGTTCGTTCATTAAATCGAACACCATCAAAATCAATAGAAATATTAGAAACTTTTGCTAAATGACGATTCCCAGTTGGCGAATACAAATTGAATTCTCCTTTAGAAACATTTACGCTAGAAACGTTTAAACTCTGACCAACTTTTACCGCTGTTGTATCTTTTTTTTCTTTCTTTTCGTCGGGTAAATAATAATTAACGATCGGTTCTTTGATATTGATAGACAAAGCCGAAACTTCTTTTTTCGTAACCAATTTTATAAAATTGATCCCAACGACACTTATTTCTTTTACACGACCAGTTGCTTTGATAGAATCTTTAATTGTAGTAGAATCTTTAGGTGAAACCTCTACATTTTCTAACGAAAGTGAAGAATTGATTAATGAAAAACTAAGATCTTCATACGTTAAATTATAAGGCGTGTCGTTTTTCTCTGCAATAATATCTGGTAATTTATTATTGATGATATAAGTAATGATTTGACTCAAAACAAAAAGCAATGCAAAAATAGAAATCAATGCAATGCTTGTTTTCTTTACCCAAGGAATAGAAAAAAAAGATTTAAGTTGGTTCAGCATAGATTTACAAAAATAGGTATATAACTAATTAAGTATTAATATCATAAATTTCTTTAATGTTACTTAAAATTTGATCAAAATTAAGTTCAAGATCGATTAATTTTCCTGTAAAAAGATCAAAGACCCAACCATGAACCAAAAGACCATTTTCCATCGCTTTTTGTACAAATGGATTTTTAACTACGTTGATGCATTGTTCTTGCACATTCAATTCAACCAAACGATTGTAACGCATTCCTTCGTTTTCGATCGCATTTAGTTCATCTGCATGTAAACGATAAACATCTCGAATATTTCTTAACCAAGGATTCATAATCCCCAAATCTTTCGGTATCATTGCCGATTTTATTCCGCCACAATTGTAATGACCACAAACAATGATGTGTTTTACGCCTAAATGTTCTACAGCATAATCTAGAACAGATGTTGTATTTAGATCCAAACCAATCACCATATTGGCAATGTTACGATGCACAAAAACTTCGCCTGGTTTTGCACCTAATAATTCTTCTGCCGTTACACGACTATCAGAACAACCGATGTAAAGAATTTCTGGACTTTGACCAGCACTCAATTCATCAAAAAAGTTTTGATCTTCTTGTAATTTTTCATTTATCCATTCTTCATTATGAAGAAATATTTTTTTAATATCCATAATAATTTATAATAAATCTTGATGTTCTTCGTGACGACTAATATAAGCACTTACATAACTACAATAAGGTCTAATTTTTAGGCTATTTTCTCTTGCATAATCTATTCCTGCCAAAACCAATTTCTCTGCTAAACCTTGTCCTCTGTATTCAACATTTACGCCAGTATGACTCATAATCATGTATTGATCTTTGATAGAAAAAGTCAGTTCACCAATCTTTTTATCTTGATCGAACAAAAAGAATTCGCCATTGTTTTGATTCATTTCCAACTTAATTGTTGTCTCCATAACTTTCGTTGTTTAGTAGATAAATTTACTATTCATCTGATAATTAACCAAAATAATCCAAACGAAAATCAAAACCAGCTATAACATTACTTTACAGAATGTTAGCATTTTTTTCTAGCATTATCAACAAATTAAGAAGTGCCACGTTAACAAATTGTCTATAAATTTTCTTATAAGTGACTAAAAATTAGTTGCTAATTATTACTTTTGTTAGATATTTTAAGGAAAATTCACGCTATGAAATTTATTGTATCAAGTAATACACTTCTGAAAAATGTTAATACAATTGGTGGAGTTATCAACAGTAACAACACATTACCAATTCTAGACAACTTTTTATTCGAGTTAAAAGGTAATCAATTAACGATTACAGGTTCTGATTTAGAAACTACAATTTCGACAACATTAGAAGTAGAATCTGAAGACGAAGGAAAAATTGCAATTCCGTCTAAAATCTTAACAGACACTTTAAAAACTTTTCCAGCTCAACCATTAACTTTTATCCAAAAAGAAGGAAATACTTTAGAAATAGTTTCTGAACAAGGTAACTATCAGTTGGCTTTTGAAGATGCAAATGAATATCCTCAAACTCCAGGTATTGATGATGCTCATGTAACCAAATTAGCTGCTAGCGTTCTTTCTGAAGCAATTGTAAAAACAATTTTCGCAACAGGAAATGACGAATTAAGACCAATCATGACTGGTGTATTTTTCCAAGCGCAACCAGAGGTTTTTAACTTTGTAGCAACTGACGCGCATCGATTAGTAAAATATTCTCGTAAAGGATTAGAAGCAATAGAATCTGCAGAATACATCATGCCCAAAAAACCATTGAATTTATTGAAAAATATTTTGGGTGGAAATAACGATGAAGTTACTGTTGAGTATAACCAAACAAATACACGTTTTACTTTCCAAAACATTATTTTAACGTGTCGTTTAATTGATGGAAAATACCCAAATTACGATGCCGTAATTCCAAAAGAAAATCCAAATGTTTTAACGATTAATAGAAATTTATTCTTAACATCTCTAAAACGTGTAGCAATTTTCTCTAATAAAACTACCAATCAAGTACGTTTAAAATTAGTTGGTAATTCGTTGACGATTTCTGCAGAAGATGTAGATTTTGCTAACAAAGCAGAAGAACGTTTGCCATGCGAATATAACGGAACAGACTTACAAATTGGTTTCAACTCTAAATTCTTAATCGAGATGTTGAACAATTTACAATCAGACGATATTACCTTAGAAATGTCAGAACCAAACCGCGCTGGAATCATAAAGCCAGTAGATGGATTAGAAGAAGGTGAAGAAATTCTTATGTTGGTAATGCCTGTAATGTTGAATGCTTAATTGCAAGATCAAAAATAAAAAATGAAAATTTCATATAATTGGCTCAAAAACTACATCGATACAGATTTATCTATCGATGATATTTCTGCTATTCTTACAAATATTGGTTTAGAAGTAGAAGGAATAGAAAAAGTTGGTGGAGCTAAAGATTATTTACAAAATGTGATTGTTGGACATGTTTTATCGACAGAAAAACATCCTAACGCAGATAAATTAAAAGTAACACAAATAGATTTTGGTGATGGTAATCCAGTACAAATCGTTTGTGGAGCACCAAATGTTGCAGCAGGTCAAAACGTAGCCGTTGCAGTAGTTGGAGCTGTTTTACCAACAGCAGATGGTGAAACTTTCAAAATAAAAAAAGCAAAAATACGAGGAGAAGAATCTAATGGAATGATTTGCTCTGAAGTTGAATTAGGTATTGGTGAGGATCATAGCGGAATATTAGTATTACCAGAAAATTATCAACCTGGTACACCAATGGCTAACTACATTTCTGAGCACGAAGATCAATTAATAGAAATTGGTTTAACTCCAAACCGTGCCGATGCAATGTCGCATTTTGGTGTTGCTCGTGATTTATATGCTGCATTAATTGCAAGAGGATATCAAGCAACATTCAAACCTTATCTAATTAGCGATTATCCCGCTAACAAAGGACAAAATCCTTTTACAATTGAAGTTAAAGATGAAATTGCTGCACCAAGATATGCAGGAGTTTACCTTAAAAATATAAAAGTAAAACCTTCGCCAGAATGGTTACAAAATGATTTAAGAACCATTGGTTTATCGCCAATCAACAATGTGGTAGATATTACCAATTACATCTTACACGATCTTGGTCAACCTTTACATGCTTTTGATGCGGACAAAATTTCTGGGAATAAAGTTGTGGTTCAAAAATTAGAAGAAGGGACAAAATTCACAACCTTAGATCAGGTAGAACGAACTTTAAAAGGTCACGAATTAATGATTTGTGATGCAGAAAAAGGAATGTGTATCGCTGGTGTTTTTGGTGGTAAGGATTCTGGTGTTACAGAAAACACTGTAAATGTGTTTTTAGAAAGCGCATATTTTGATCCAGTTACAATTCGTAAAGGAGCTAAAACTCATGCATTAAACACAGATGCATCTTTTCGTTTTGAGCGTGGAATCGATCCAAAAATCACAACAGATGCTTTAAAGAAAGCTGCTTTATTATTGGTAGAATATGCAGATGCAGAAATTGCTTCTGATATCACTGATATTTATCCAAAAGAAATTGAAGATTTTAAAGTTACCTTAAGATACAATAAAGTAAAACAACTTTTAGGTGTTGATATTCCTCAAGAGAAGATCAAACAAATTTTAGAAGGATTAGAAATTAAAATCAATCAAGAAACAGAAGATTCTTTAGATTTAACCGTTCCTTCTTATCGTGTAGATGTACAACGTGAAGTGGATTTGATCGAAGATATTTTAAGAATTTATGGTTACGACAACATTAAAACGCCAGAGAAAGTAAATTTTTCTATTGTAAAAACGGTTGGAATCAATAAAGAAAAAGTTGAAGATTTCGTTGCAAGAGAATTAAATGCTTTTGGTTTTCATGAAGCGATGAATAATTCTTTGACGAAACGTGAATATGAAACGATTTTCGAGTTTCCTGAAGGTGAATTTGTAGAAATGTTGAATCCGCTAAGTGCAGATTTAGCAGTTATGCGCAAAAGTTTAATTACCGGATTATTAGAAAATGTTTCTTATAATATTAATAGAAGAAATGTTGATATTAAACTTTTCGAATTCGGTAAGATTTATTCAAAATCATCAGATAAATATCAAGAAAAACATCAATTAGGAATTGTATTAAGCGGTTCTTTTGGTACAGAAAATTGGACAAAAAATAGTAGAAATACGACATTTTTTGATTTAAAAGGATTGGTTCAACAGTTGTTTAATCGTCTGAATATTTCGATTGATCAAGAAATTCCGACAACAGATAAAAATCTAAGTGATGGAATTAGCCTAATTTCTGAGAAAAAAGTTTTAGGATATTTAGGTATTATTGATACTAAAATTTTGAAAAAACTAGGAATCAATCAAGCTGTTTTTTATGCTCAATTAGATTGGGATACTATTTTGAATTTGGCTGCAACTAAAAAATTGGTTTACAAAGATGTTGCAAAATTCCCTGGTTCTAGAAGAGACCTTGCATTGTTGGTAGATGTTAAAACAACTTACAAAGAATTGTTTGACACCGCTTTTGGTATGAAAAATGATTTACTGAAAACTGTTAATCTATTTGATGTTTACGAAGGTGATAAATTACCTGATGGTAAAAAATCTTACGCTTTGAGTTTTACCATACAAGATGAATCTAAAACTCTAAATGACAATGAGATTGATCAAGTAATGAAGAAATTAATCAACGTTTACGAAAAAGATTTCGGAGCTACATTAAGATAAAATAACTGGATTATGAAAAAAATTGGATTATTAATCATGCTGACCTTTGGATTGATTTCGTTTTCTTGTAAAACGGCTTCAACCGTGACAGATTTTTCTAAAATCAAACAAACTTTAGAAACTACACAATGGGCTCTACAAGATGAAAATGGAAATGTAAAAGGATTAGATAACCAAAACATGGTTTTGAGTTTTAGAAATGAAGATGGTTTAACTGCTCATGGTTTTGCAGGTTGTAATTCTTATCAAACCAAAGTTTTTTTAACTCCAACTAACATCAATTTTTCTGACATTGGTTCTACCAAAGTTTATTGTCCACAAATCAATCAAGAAAATGCTTATTTTGATTTGTTGAAGCAAACGAATCGTTACGAACTTAGTGGAAAAACATTGAGTTTATTTAAAGACAATTTACTCTTAGCAAAATTCAAATCATTATAAAAAAAACTCCTGAAAATTTCAGGAGTTTTTTTTTATTAAATCTTAGTTGTAATTTCTTTCGCCGAAAATAGAACTTCCGATTCGCACCATATTACTTCCCTCATCTATTGCAATTTGGTAATCACCACTCATTCCCATCGATAAGATTTTGATAGAATCATTTACTTTTCTTAATCGATCAAAATGATTTTTCAATGTTCCGAATTCTTTTCTAATTTGACTTTCATCTTCTGTAAATGTTGCCATTCCCATTAAACCTACAATTTTCACATGTGGTAAATGTTGAATTTCTTCATTTAAAATTTGTTCAATTTCATGTTCATCTAAACCAAACTTAGTTTCTTCCTCAGCAATAAATTGCTGTAATAAACATGGAATTATACGATTATTTTTAGCTGCTTCTTTATTAATTTCTTTTAGAAGTTTCAAACTATCAACACCATGAATCAAGCTTACAAAAGGCGCCATATATTTTACCTTATTTGTTTGCACATGACCAATCATGTGCCATTCGATATCTTTTGGTAAAACAGCATATTTTTCGGTCATTTCCTGAATTTTATTTTCTCCAAAAATTCTTTGACCAGCATGATAAGCCTCTAAAATAGCATCATTTGGTTTTGTTTTAGAAACAGCAACCAAGGTTACATTCTTATTTATTTTTTCTTTTATTCGAGTTAAGTTTTCAGAAATACTCATGATAAATAATTAATCTTTCAAATCGAAAATAGCAAATCCACTAAGCGGTTTAGGCTCTATATAAGTACTTTTTGGCGGCATTCTAAGATCCAAATCAGCAATCAATTGCAAATCTTTTACGTTAACTGGATAAAATGCAAAAGCAACTTTAGCTTTACCATCATCTACTTTTTTCTTCAACAATTCTATTCCTCTAATATCAGCTGTTCCCCGTTGATAAATTATTCTTTTATCGTTTCTAGAATCTGTAATTCCTAAAATTGGTTGCAAGATTGTTTGTTCGAAAACATACGTATCTAACTCTTGTAAACCTGGAATTGTAATCGAATTATTTTTTAAATACAAATGATAAAATTCGCCTTCTAAATACATTACAGAATGATGTTTTTTGGTTGGCATCACAACCTCTTCTCCTTTTGGTATGATTTCGTAATCTTTTTCTAATTGATTAAGAAAATCTTCTTTAGACAATCCATTCAGATCGGTTATTAAACGATTATAATCTTTAATAATCAAATCATCATTAGAAACTAACATAGCCAAAGTAAAATTAAAAGATTCATTTCCGTAGATTTCTTCTGTCTGAAGATTTTCTAAATGTGTAGTATAATTCTCAGAACTTTCCATTCTATGATGTCCATCTGCGATATACAAACTTTGTAATTTACTAATTGATTCTTTGATTTGAGAAACCACTAAACGATTATCAACTTTCCATAAAAGATGTAAAACTCCATCTTTCTTTTCAATTTTAAGCGTTGGTTTCTTTTTAATTTCATTTTCTATCAGTAAATCAATACGTTGTGTTGGTTGATAAGTTAATAAAACAGGTTCTGCATGAAAATGAGTATTAATCAAATAATTTGTAAACATACTCACACGATCTGAAAGCGTTTCTTCGTGCTTTTTTATTTTATTATTACGATAATCGTCAATACTTACCAAACCTAACAATCCTTTGGTTTGCACGCCATTTGGTTTGATCAATTGATAAATATAGATTGAAGATTTATCTTTAGAAATTACTTTTAAATCAATATCATTTTCTAAATTCTCTCTCACCTTTTTGTACCTAGTTTCTACATCTAAATCTGCATCCCATGTTGGTTCTATGATATGTAAAAAAGAATGAGGACGAGTTTTCACATACTCAGCAATTTCTTCTCTCGAATAATGATCTACATTGTGCGTCACAAAATCCTGAGCAGATTCTTGAGTAGGACGTAATCCTTGAAAAGGTAAGAACTTTGGCATAATTACTTCTTGTAAAACTCAATGATTTGTTGCGCCAATTCAGTTCCTATTCTATCTTGCGCTTCTTGTGTAGAACCTGCAATATGTGGACTAAAAGAAAGGTTTTCGTTCATTAATAAGCCCATTTCTGGCGTTGGTTCATTCTCGAAAACGTCTAATGCTCCACCAAAAACTTTACCCGTTTCTATTGCATCGACCAAAGCTTTTTCGTCTAAAACACCACCTCTTGCAGTATTGATAATCACCACTCCATCTTTCATTTTTGCAATTTCTTTTTCGCCTAGAATGTAACCATTTTGCGAAGGAACGTGAACAGAAATAAAATTAGAATTTTCTATAACATCTTCTAATGTTGTAGAAGTTAACTCAAAAGAGAGTTTTTGTCCATCAAAAAAATCTAACTCAATAGTTTTAGTAACTGGTACGATGTCAAAAACTTTTACAGACATTCCTAATCCTAAAGCGATTTTTATCACCTCAACACCAATTCTACCAAAACCAATCACACCCATTGTTTTACCTCTTAACTCAAAAGCTTTTGCGTAGGCTTTTTTCAATCCGTTAAAATTTGAGTCACCTTCTAATGGCATTGTTCTATTTGCTTGATGAAGATTACGAACGATCCCAAACAAATGCGCAAAAACAAATTCTGCCACAGAAGCCGAAGAAGATGCAGGTGTGTTGATTACCAAAATTCCTTTATTACGAGCGTAATCTACATCAATATTATCCATACCAACTCCACCTCTACCAATAATTTTAAGAGATGTTTCATCGATTAATTCTTGTCTAACTTTTGTTGCAGAACGTACTAAAAGTACTTCTACCTGATTGTTATTGATGTAATCTACTAATTGATCTTGAGCGACATGTGTAGTATCTACAGTAAATCCTTTGGCTTCTAAAGCGACTTGACCAGATTTTGAGATTCCGTCGTTTGCTAATATTTTCATGTTATAATTGTAAAATAATAATTAATAATAGTAGTGAGTTTTTAATTATTTGTTTATTGAATCAAAAACTATGAATAATTTATCCGAATTTTTGCTCGAATTGTTTCATTACTTCTACCAAAACTTTTACCGATTCTAAAGGTAAAGCGTTATACATAGAAGCTCTGTACCCACCAACATCACGATGACCTGCTAAAGAAACAACGCCAGCATCTTTCAATAATGCATCAAACTCAGATTTCAATTCTTCATTATTCAAAACAAAAGTTGCATTCATTTGCGAACGATCTTCTACTTCTGCGGTTCCTGTAAAAAATGAATTTCTATCAATTTCAGCATACATTGCATCAGCTTTTGCTGTATTTACTTTTGCAATTGCTTCAACTCCACCTTGCTCTTTCAGCCATTGTAAGTTCAGCATCACACCGTAAATTGCAATAACTGGCCAAGTATTGAAAGATGATTCTTTCTTGATATGAACATCATAATTCAAATAATCTGGAATATTTCTTCCTGTTTTTCCTAACAAATCTTTCTGCACAATTGCAACAGCAGAACCAGCTGGCCCCATATTTTTTTGAGCTCCTGCGTAGATCACTCCAAATTTAGAAACATCTATTTTACGCGATAAAATATCAGAAGACATATCACAAATAACTGGTACAGATGAATCTGGAAAATTTTTCATTTGTGTGCCGAAAATTGTATTATTTGATGTGCAATGAAAGTAATCTACATCTGTTGGAATTTCATATGATTTTGGAATATAATTGTAATTTTTATCTTTAGAAGATGCGACAATTTCTATTTCGCCAAAACGTTTGGCTTCTTTAATTGCGTTTTCCGCCCATTTACCTGTTTGTAAATAAGCTGCTTTTCCACCTTCTTTTAATAAATTATAAGCAACAGTAGGAAATTGCAAAGAAGCTCCACCCTGCATAAATAGTACGTCATGTGATTCTGGTACATTCATCAGTTCTTTAACCAATGCTCTTGCATTGTCAATAACCTCAACAGCATCTTTTCTACGATGAGATATTTCTAAAATAGAAGTTCCTGAGTTATTAAAATCAAGGCAAGCTTCTGCCATTTTATCAAAAACTACTTGTGGCAAAATACAAGGACCTGCACTAAAATTGTGAATTTTCATATTATTTTTATGTTGATGTGTTTGTTTTAAATCCTAACAAATATACTAAATCAATTCTTCTAATTCTTGATAATTAAAATGAGATTTTAGAGCTTAATAAATAAAAAACCCTAAACATTTTGTCTAGGGTTAAATTATATTCTGAATTGATTTTTAATATTGAATAAAATCTACGTTCAGCTCTTCAGCTTTTCTTTTATAATAACCATCTGCTAATTTATCTTTAATTTCAGCAAATGAATTTAAGGTATATTCTATATGTTCATCTTCGTGTGAAGCTGTTGGAATAATACGGAAAATAATCATTCCTTTTGGAATTACAGGATAAACTACAACCGATACAAAAATTCCGTATTCTTCGCGCATTTCTTTTGCTAAAACAGTCGCTTCAATTGGTGAACCGTTAAGAACTATAGGCGTAACACACGTATCAGAACCTCCAATATCAAAACCTCTTTCTTTCAATCCATTTTGGATTTTTTCTACATTGTGCCACAATTTATCTTTTAATTCTGGAGATTTTCTTAATAATTCTAAACGTTTAAGACCTCCGATAACCATTGGCATAGTCAACGATTTAGCAAAAATCTGAGAACGTAAATTATATTTTAAAATTCGGATAATATCTTTATTACCTGCGATAAAAGCACCAAAACCAGCCATAGATTTAGCAAAAGTTGAGAAATAAATATCAATTGCATCTTGACAATTTTGCTCCTCACCTGCACCTGCACCAGTTTTACCTAAAGTACCAAAACCATGTGCATCATCTACCAACAAACGAAATTTATATTCTTCCTTATAAGCAGCGATTTCTTTTAGAATACCTTGCTTACCAGTCATACCAAAAACACCTTCTGTAATTACTAAAACTCCACCACCTTGTTTATCTGCTAAAGTTTTTGCACGTTTAATAATTTTCTCGAAACTTTCGATGTTATTATGTTGATAAATGAAACGTTTACCAAAATGTAAACGAACACCATCTACAATACAAGCATGACATTCTGCATCGTAAACAATTACATCATTTTTAGAAACCAAAGCATCAATAGTAGAAACCATTCCTTGGTAACCGAAATTCATTAAATACGAAGATTCTTTCTGAACAAAATCAGCTAATTCTTGTTCCAATTGCGCATGATAATCTGTTTGACCAGACATTGCACGTGCACCCATAGGATAAGCCATACCATATTGTGCAGCCGCATCTGCATCTGCTTTACGAACTTCTGGATGATTAGCTAAACCTAAATAGTTATTAATAGACCAAGTAATTACTTTTTTCCCTTGGAATTCCATTACTGGTCCAATTTCACCTTTTAATTGTGGGAAAACATAATAACCTTCACCATAATCTGCAAATTGACCTAATGGTCCAGGGTTTTGTTTTAAGCGTTCAAAAATGTCCATTTTTAATATTTTTTATATAACGGAAAAAGTAGACAAAAATTACTTTTATCTACTTCCGTTAAGTATTATTCTTATAAAATTAATTTCATTATTTAATATAATCTATTGTCGCTCTTGACTCTAGACCATTTAATTTACTATTTGTAAATCCTTGTTCCTGCATCCATTCATCGCTATAAACTTTTGTAATATAACGAGATCCATGATCAGGAAATATAATTACAACCACAGAATTTTCGTCAAACTCGCCTTCTTCTGCCAATTGTTTATATGCTTGTGTAGCCGCACCAGATGTATAACCTGGCATGATACCTTCTTTAAGAGCAATTTCTCTTGTTCTATAAGCAGCTTCTTCATCAGTCACTTTTATAAAACGATCTACAATTGAGAAATCTAATGCTCCTGGAACCAAATTTTTACCCATTCCTTCTATTCTATAAGAATAAATTTCATTAGGATCAATTTCACCTGTATCGTGGTATTTTTTAAGAATCGAGCCATAAGCATCAACCCCTATAATTTTCACATCAGGATTATGTTCTTTAATAAACCTTGCTGTACCAGAAAGAGTTCCTCCTGTACCACAACATCCTATTACATGAGTAACCTTACCTTCTGTTTGTTCCCAAATTTCTGGACCAGTTGTCATATAATGTGCTTCTGTATTACTTAAATTAAAATATTGATTGATGTAAATAGAATTTGGCGTTTCTGCCGCAATTCTTTTTGCAACCTCATAATAAGAACGTGGATCATCTGCCGGTACGTTTGCCGGACACACGAAAACCTTAGCTCCTAAAGCTTTTAAATAAGCAATTTTTTCTGCTTTTGTTTTATCAGACACTGCAAGAATACATTTGTATCCTTTCACAATACTGACCATTGCTACACTAAATCCTGTATTACCTGATGTAGTTTCAACTATGGTAGAACCTGGTTTTAATAAACCGTTTTTCTCTGCTTCCTCAATAATATGTAAAGCAATCCTATCTTTTGTTGAATGGCCCGGATTATAACACTCTAGCTTCGCATACGCTTCACCTGGAATGTTTTGGTTAATTCTGTTTAACTGAACTAAAGGTGTACTTCCTATTAGTTCCAAAACATTGTTATACTTACCAGTCATTTCAAATCATTGTTTTATACAAACTGCAAATTTAAGAATTTTTTATAGATGTATCGGAATATTTTTGTAAAAATCTAATAACAAGCTAATAATAAACCTTAAACTTTATCAAATTAATAATTATTTTCTTTCTTCTTTTCAATATCAATTAAACAAATGTTTCAAAATTTCTTTATCTGCATTTGTCAAGTGCAATCCTCTTCTTTGCATCATACGATCTGCTGCTTCATAAGCGCGATCTAATTGATAAATTGGCGAATCTTTTTTTCCTCCCCATGTAAACGATTTCACATTGGTTGGTGGAAAACCAGATTCAAAAACATTTGCACATACTCCAACCACCGTACCAGTATTAAATTGTGTATTGATAGCAGCCTTCGAATGATCACCCATTATCAAACCACAAAATTGCAATCCTGTATTGATGAATTTCTCATTTTGATAACTCCAAACTTTTACCTCAGAATAATTATTCTTCAAGTTAGAATTATTGGTGTCAGCACCTAAATTACACCATTCACCAATCACAGAGTTTCCTAAAAAACCGTCATGTCCTTTGTTAGAATAAGCCATTAATATCGAATTATTAATTTCTCCTCCAACTTTACAATATGGCCCAACGGTTGTACCAGAATATACTTTTGTTCCTAAATTCAATTTTGCATGATCACACAACGCCAAACTTCCTCTTACCAAACAACCTTCCATAATTTCTGCATCTTTACCTATATAAATAGGTCCATCTTTTGCATTAAGAATAGCGAACTCTACAATTGCGCCTTCTTCTAAGAAAATTTGCTCAGAATTAATTGTTCTATTAGTTTCTGATATTGGTTGTGATTTTTTTCCTTTTGTTAAAGTTACAAAATCTGTTTTGATTGCAAAATCATTATGCGTAAATAAATCCCAAGGAAATGCAATATATTTCAATTCTCCATCAAATTCTAGCTTAGTTTCATAATCAGATAAATCTAAACCTCTTATCGCAACTAACTTTTCTTGATAAAAAATTGCCTGATGAAGTTCCAAATTCAGTACTTTTTCAACTAATTCTTCGGTTGCAAAAAAAGCAGGATTCACAAACAAATTATCCTTTCCTAATTCTAAAGGATATTTTACTTGTAAATAATCTTTTGTAAAATAATCGATTTTTGCACCAGAAAGTTTCTCCCATCTTTCCTTAAACGTCATAATTCCCATTCGTAATTCACCAACGGGTTTTGTAAAAGTTAATGGAAGTAGTTGCTCACTTTCTTCACCGTCGAATAAAGTTATCTTCATTTAGGGTGTTTCTATTTTTTTGACAAAAGTAGGGATTAATTGAAAAACTTTTCGTTAAAACGACCGATTAAATATCATATTTTATCAATTTTCATATTCTAAAACTTTAACTTTGGCTAAATTTTTTACAGTGAAAAACGCTCCAATTATTTTTCAAAACGCATTAGAACACTTAAATAATCATTTACAAACAACACAATATTCTAAAATTTTTGTCTTGATAGACGAAAATACATCCATTCATTGTTTACCTATACTAAAAAATTATTTAGCTAATTTTTCTTTTGATTTGATAGAAATTACTTCGGGAGAAGAAAACAAAACCATAGAAACAGTTGCTAAAGTTTGGACTTTTCTGGGCGAAAACAATGCTGACAGAAAATCTTTGATGATTAATCTTGGTGGTGGCGTTTTAACAGATATGGGCGGATTTATTGCTTCAACTTTTAAACGTGGAATCAGTTTTATCAACATTCCAACAACTTTATTAGCGATGGTTGATGCATCTGCTGGTGGTAAAAACGGAATTGATTTTAATGGACTTAAAAATCAGATCGGAACTTTTACTCAACCAGAAATGGTGCTTGTTGAAGCGATTTTTCTTAAAACTTTAGATCAAAGACAAATTTTTTCTGGTTTAGCAGAAATGTTAAAACACGGTTTAATTGCTAATGAAAAGCATTGGAATAACTTAATTAATTTGCCTAATTACAATTCGGAAACTTTACAAAACAACATACAAGATTCTGTTTCTATAAAATTAAAAATTGTAGAAGAAGATCCACACGAAAAAGGTTTACGTAAAATTTTGAATTTCGGACACACGATTGGTCATGCTATTGAAAGCGAGTTTCTTACAAGAGAAAATTTCTTATTACATGGCGAAGCAATCGTGATCGGGATGCTTATAGAAGCAATTATGAGCAAAAACTTTGATTTGATTACTGATGAACAATTAGTCGAAATCCATAAAAGTTTCAAAAAGATTTATCCAAATATGATGACAATAGAAAATGAAGATATTACGAAAATTTTAACTTGGTTAATTCATGACAAGAAAAATGAAAATAATCAATTAAATTTCAGTTTATTGACAACAATTGGTCAAGCTAATTACAATCAAGTTTGTACAACAGGTGCAATTACAGATGCAATTCATCAATACAATAATCTGATAAAAAATTCGTAAATTGTAGTTGTTTTAAAAAACATATATTATGAATATGGAAGAACAAAAATTTCCTTTTCAGAAATCAGATGAAGAATGGAAAAATGATTTAACACCAAATCAATATGCAGTTTTACGTGAATCTGCAACAGAAAGACCTTTCAGTGGTGAATACAATATGCATTTTGAAAATGGAGTTTATATTTGTGCTGGTTGCGGGGAAGAATTATTCAATTCTGATTCGAAATTTGATGGACATTGCGGTTGGCCAAGTTTTGATAAAGCCATTGCAAAAGGTAAAGTTATTGAGAAATTAGATCGATCGCACAACATGACACGAATGGAAATTCTTTGCGGAAATTGTGGAGGTCATCTTGGACATGTTTTTAATGATGGTCCTACAGATACAGGTTTACGCTATTGCGTAAATTCTTTATCCTTGGATTTTAAAGAAGAAAAATAATAAAAAAGTCATTCGATCGAATGACTTTTTTTTGTGAAATTATTTCAAGATGAAAATTAATTTTTTATTGATGAATTCTTCTATTCCAGCTTTGGATAATTCTCGTCCATAACCTGAACGTTTTACCCCACCAAAAGGCAATTCTTCACTAGATGAAACTTGTTTATTGATATAAACCATTCCAGATTCTATTTTACGAGCTATTTTTTCTGCATTTGCAACATCTTCAGAATAAATCGCTGCACCTAAACCATAAATTGTATCATTTGCCAAAGCAATAGCCTCTTCTTCTGTAGAAAACTTAAACAACAAAACAACTGGTCCAAAAATTTCTTCGTCATAAGCAGGCGAACCAGGCTTAATTTCCTCTAAAACTGTTGGCGCTAAAAAGAAACCTTTTTCGTATAAACGTTCACCACCCAAAGTAACTTTTACACCTTTCTCTTTTGATTTATTGATTTGATTTAACAGATTAGTCAATGCAGCTTCTGTACTTACTGGTCCCATTTGCGTATCGTCTTCCATAGGATTACCAACTTTCATTGCTTTGATATATTCTATCAATCTTGATTTGTATTGATCGTAAACTGATTCGTGAACAATAATCCTTTTAGAAGAAGTACAAGCTTGACCAGCATTTCTTAAACGTCCGTTAATAGTTCCGTTCATTACTTTATCTAAATCTGCATCAGCTAAAACAATCATTGGATCAGAACCACCAAGTTCTAAAACCGATTTTTTGATATTTCTACCAGCAATTTCTGCGACAGAAGCACCAGCAGCATCAGACCCAGTTAAAGATACACCTTGTATAATTGGATTTTCTATTATAGCACCAACATCTTTACCAGACAACAATAAATTTTTGTATAAACCTTTCGGAGCATGGACATTTGTAAACAATTCTTCGAACGCCAATCCGCATTGCGGTATGTTAGAGGCTGTTTTCAGAACAATTGGATTTCCAGCCATGATGTTTGGAGCAACGAAACGAGCAATTTGAGAAAACGGAAAATTCCAAGGCATTACACCCAACAAAACACCAATCGGCTCAGAAACTACATAAGCTTCACCTTTTTCTGTATTGACTTCATAAGCTTTCAAAAATTCTTCTGCATTTTTAGCAAAATACTCAAAAATATTCGCAGAGTAATTAACTTCTACCAAAGCCTCTTTCAACGGTTTACCCATTTCTTTGGTAATTAATTCAGCATATTTTTGTTGATTCTTACGCATTTCATCAGCAACAGCTTGTACTACTTTTGCACGATTTTCAAAAGTTTCCCATCGCCAATTCTGATAGCATTTTTCTGCATCTTCTAAGAACTGTTGAACCTCATTTGAGGTATGAGCCTCGAATACTTTTTCTACTTCTTCTGTATATGGATTGATGGTTTTAATACTAGACATATTAATAAAAATTTAATGCTACAAATTTGGTAAATAAATATTAGAATTCCCTTAAAACTAGATAGAGATTATTAATGATTAAGCATCGATAATCTTGATATTAAAAAATTGTTATTCTTTATGTAATTAACTAATTTTTAGATAATTTATGAAAAATTAACATTACATTTGTTGCAATTATTCTAATCAATAATATTACATGAAAAAATTTTACTTTATGCTTGGATTGTTAAGCCTTACAGGTTTACATTCCACCGTTTTTGGACAAGGTTCTGAGACATTTGAAAGCCAAACTTCTTTAGGTACTGGTTATGCTGATGGAAATTTCAATGGTGAAACATCTGGTGTTGTAGTTAGATATGTACACTCTCGAAATGAAGGTTTAGGTACAACTGATAATTATTCTATTACTGGAAAAGGAATTATACTTAGAAGAAGTGACGAGCCTAGTTCTGTTGAGTTTGTTATTCCTAGTGGAGGTGTTGGTACATTTTCTTTTCAATATAGAAAAGCATTTACTGGTGCTCCAGCAAGAACAATCTCAGTATATGTTGATGGCGTAGAAGTATCTGCATTAGCCTCATTTGGAAATTCTTCTGGAGCAGATAACACTATATATACGGCAAATGTCCCTGTAAATAAAGAAGGTGGTGCTACTGTTAAAATTTCCTATACTGCAGGAACTTCTAATGGTAACAAACAATTTACAGTAGATAATGTAAATTGGACAGGATACACAGAAACTGTTACAGAAGCTCCATCAATTCAATCGCAAACATTTACAGCTAAAGTTGGTGTACCATTTGAGGGTACAGTAGAAAACACAGGTGGTAAAGTAGCTACTTGGGAACAATGGGGTACATTACCAGAAGGTATATCTTTTGATTTAGGTGTGTTCTCAGGAACACCATTACAAGCTGGAACTCTAGAAGTTGGTGTATCTGCTGAAAATGAAGTTGGTGAATCTTCTACAAGTATGATTTTCCAAATTGCTAAAGGTGATCACACATCAACTTTAACATCATCATATAGTGGTTATGTTGGACAAACAATAACTTTACCAACATCTACAGATCAAGGTTTCCCAATTCAATATTCTATTACTGGAAGTAATGTAACTTTAAATGGAGGTAATTTATCATTAAACAGTGTAGGAAATGCAACTATCACTGCGACTGCTGTTGATAATAATGAAAACTACGAAAACTACGAATTAACTTTTAATGTTAATGTAACTGCAGAACCAGAAATTTATAATGGAGTTGGTGTTTTTGAAAAAGTAAATTCTTTAGAGGAATTAACAAGTGGGTATTATGTAGTAACTTATGAAGATGCAAACCATGCAATGAATAATAATGGTACATCGTATTTAAATGTAACTAATATAAGTGTAGATAATAATAAGATAAATAATCCTTCTACAAATATAGTTTGGAAGTTAGATGTAAATAATACTTCTACAACTTTTTATAATGAAGATGTAGAAAAATACTTAACTGGATCAGCTGGTAGTAATTCTAATATCTCATTATCTAGTGATTTAAATTCTAATCACCAACATTGGAATACTAGTTTTTCTGGTGGTTTTTTTACATTTACAAACAGTGCAAATACAAGTAGAAAACTTGGTTATAATACATCAGCTTCACCAAGAAGATTTGCTCAATATCAAGGTTCTAATCAACAACCTATAACCTTAACTGTTTATAAATTAATTGTTAACAATAACACTTCTGTAACTTACGAAAACGGTTCTTGGTCAGGAACTCCTTCGATTTCTACTGACGTTTTAATCAAAGGACAATTAGAATTAACAGAAAACTTAGAAGCAAAATCATTAACAATCTCAGATGCTGGAGGACAATTAACCGTTCCTGCAACTGTAACTTTAACAGTTGATGGAGCTATCGATAACCAAGCTGGTTTAACAGGTTTAGTAATCAAAGATGGAGGATATTTAATCCAAAATCAAGATGTAGAAAACTTAGGTTCAATTACAGTTGAAAAAGAAAGTCAGGCTATGGTTCGTAACGACATGACTTTCTGGTCATCTCCTGTACAACAAGCAGATTGGCAACAAACAATTCGTTCTTTCTCACCAGAAACTTTATTCAACAGATTCTGGACGTATAACGAAACAACAAACGAATTTGCTCAAATCTTAACTTCTGATTCTGATAACCAAACTTTCGAAGCAGGAAAAGGAGTTTCTATTCGTGTTAGAAATACTTTACCTACAGGACAAACAACAACACATTTAGGTGTATTTAACGGTGTTCCTTTCAACGGTAACGTTTCAGTTCCAGTTCAATTTACAACAGACGGATATAATTTAGTTGGTAATCCTTATGCTTCTAATCTAGATGTTGCAGCATTTTTAGATGCTAACCTTAATGTAAATTCATTATACTTCTGGACACATCAATACCCAGTTGGATCTGCAAATTATGGTAACAACTACGCTGCATTTACACTTGCAGGTGGAACAATAGAAGATATTTCTAACATTGCAGTTGGTCAAGGTTTCATCGTAGGTTTATCTCAAACAACAGCAAACGTTGAGTTTACAAATGCAATGAGAACTTCTGCAGATGCTTATTTCTACAAAGGTTCTTCTATCGAAAGAAACAGAATTTGGTTAAGTTTAAATAACAACGATCAAAAAGTAAATCAAATCTTACTAGCATATATGACAGGAGCTACAAACGAAGTAGATTCTCAGATTGATGCTAAAATGATTGACAAAAATGGTTCTGTTTTATACAATATTGTAAATCAAGAAGCTTACGCAATTCAAGGTCGTGCTTTACCTTTCGCAGATACTGATGTAGTTGCTTTAGGATTCAAAGCTTTAGAACAAGGAGAATTTACAATCAATGTAGAAAAAGTTGATGGATTATTTGCTGATGGACAAAAAGTTTACTTAAAAGATAATGCTTTAAACATCGTACATGATTTAGCAACTGCTTATACTTTTACAAGTGAAGCTGGACAATTTGATACACGTTTCGAAGTAATCTATGCAGACAAAACTTTAGGTAATAATAATTTGACTAAAAATAAAGATGTTGTAGTTTACACAAACAACGGAGAAATAGTTATCGAATCTAAACAATCTACAATTGTTTCGGTAGAATTATACGATGTTCAAGGTAGAAAAGTGGTATCAAAATCAAATATCAATAAAAATATCTTTAACGTAAATACAGCTACTAAAGGAGTTTTAGTTGTTAAAGTTCTTACAAAAGACGGACAATCTTTTACACAAAAAGTAGTAAACAAATAATAAATTTCTAACTAAATACAAAGGTGAATGATCACCTTTGTGTTTTTAAATATTATCATATGAAAAATTTAAAATACACATTAATCGTAGTTGCAGGTTTACTTTATACTGTAAATGTTTCTGCACAAGAAAGTAAAACTTCTTTCTTCGAAAGTTCAGCTGAAACAGCAGCTTCACCAGGAACTGGAGGTGGAGGTTCTGATGAAGTAGATGTTGATCCTGCACCAATCAATGATTATTTACCATTGTTATTAGTTGGTGGTTTGGCTGTAGCCTTTTATAACAGAAAAAAGTTAGGTTTAGTTAAAAACTAATCTTAAAAATTTAATCCATAAAAAAACCTCTTGAAAATTTTCAAGAGGTTTTTCTTTTTATAACTTAATTACTCAAATAAGATCTTAAAGTTTTTGCTTTTAATTGAGTTTCATTCCATTCATTTTGTGGTGAGCTATCTGCCATAATTCCACCACCAACATAAAGTTTTATACGATTGTCAAAAATTTGTGCACATCTAAGATTTACAAAATAAGTTTCAGATTCTTGATTTTTTAAACCCAAATATCCAGAATAAAACTCGCGATTATATCCTTCATTATTTAAAATAAAATTCTTTGCATCTTCTTTTGGCATTCCGCAAACTGCTGGCGTTGGATGTAAACTTTGCAATATTAACTCAGAAATGATTTTATCTTGAACATCTAAAGTGATGAATGATTTTAAATGATGAAAAAAACCTGCATCAACTGTGTGTGGACCATCAACTGAAACAGTTCCAAATTCATCTAATTTATCGGTAATAAATTCTGTCACCACATTTTGTTCCTCATATTCTTTAGAAGTCCAATTTGCAGATTTATCTTTGGTTCCAGCTAAAGAAACTGTTTTCAATACATTATTTTCTTTATTTAGCAATAATTCTGGAGTTGCACCAATCCAAGCAGAATGAGAAGAACTATAAAAAAAATACACAAATGCGAACGGATAAGCACGATGTAAAGCAACCAAACTTTGCCAAACATTTAATTCATCTTCTATATATTCTGTTCGACTAATCACAATTTTGTCAATTGTGGTTTCTTGTAAAGTTTTCGTTGTTTTTTCAATTAAATTAATATAATCTTCATAAGAAATAGCATCATTTTTTTGATTATGATTCCAATCGATTGTTAATTGAATTTGACTTAATTCTTCTTCTGTTATTCTTATAATTTTATTTGTCTTAATTGTTTCTTTTTGTTGATTATCAAAACTATTAATTACAAATTCTTGATTACCATCTGGATCATCATCAATCATCAAATTGAAAAAATCTTCGTTAGGATTTCTAAATATGATAAGATTTTGAGTGTTTTTGATCGCATTTTTTAGACACTCTTCTATTTTTTTAAACATAATTTTTAGGAATTATAGCACAAGTTAAATGGCTATAACAAATTAATTTATCTTCTTCGTCTTTGATTTCGATTTTAATCAAATGTGAAGTTCTTCCTTTTTTAACAATCGTTGCTGTTCCGTAAACAATTCCGTCACGTTTTGCTTTTAAATGATGCGCATCAATATGTTGACCAACCGCCATAAAATTTTCTTGATCGATGACAAAATTAGACAACATACTACCCAAAGTTTCTGCTAAAACTACAGAAGCTCCGCCATGTAACAAACCAAATGGTTGATGAACAATGGACTGAACAGGCATAGAACCTTTAACAAAATCATCTCCAACTTCTAAATACTTTATTTGCAAATGAGAAATTAATGTATTCTCGCTCATTTTCTCGAAAACTTCTAATAAATTTTGTGACATTGAATCAAATTTTAGAATATTTTTTTGTTGTATAATTCTGGATATTTTGCATGAATTGGTCGATAAAAATCTTCTATTTCTTGTAAAATATCTTCTTGAGTTCTATTTTGTGCATCGATGATTTTTGCAATTCCGGCTTGTTTTTTCTTATAATCACAAAAAGCCAAAACAATAGGGACGTTTGCCTCTTGTGAAATGTAAATAAAACCGTGCTTCCATTTTTCTGCATAAGAACGAGTTCCCTCTGGTGTATTAATTAGATACATTCGCCTTTCTTTTTTCAATAAATCAGCAGCAAACTGAACCATATTTTTACGTTGAGAACGATCGATCCCGATTCCACCCATTTTTTTTATAAAGTAACCATACCAAGGTTTTGTCCATGCATCTTTAATAAACATTTTCATCGGAATATTCATTTGCCAAAAAGCGACAATTGTATAATAAAAATCCCAATTACTGGTATGTGGAGCGCAAATTAAAACACATTTATCAACCTGATTGGTATCAATTGTATTGACTAACTTCCAACCATTAATTTGATAAAGGAATTTCCCTAAAACTTTTTTCATCAAGACAAATATAATTAATCCAAAACTTATAGAAACAAAAAAAGTACATCTCAAAAGATGTACTTTATATTCAATGGATAAATATTTTTTTTCTAAGCAAAGAAATCAACGATTGTTTTTATGATTTCTGTAGTTAATGTTAATAGTATCTGTATCATCACTTATGTGTATTTGATTTTGATCAATAATTACTTTTTCACCAGTCTTAGATTTAATATGAACTCCTTGGTTGTTGATGTTCACACTATCGCCGTCGTTTTCGATTTGAAAGTCTTGATTATCAAAATCTTCCTCCTCGTTTGATTCGCAATCCAAACATACGAATTTTTGTCCATTATACCCAAAATAATTGTCATGAAAATTGTATAAATAATCTCTGCTATCACTCGAACGATCGATTACAGTTACATGATCTACGGTTGGAGTTACTTTGAATACTTTATTTTTTGGTACGTAAACAATTATTTTTACATCTTGCTTACGATAAGTTGCATTTTTACCTGCAGATAAGAAATCGTCAAAAATTAATTGATTTCCTTTGATATTGTAATTAAACTTTATTGCATCTAGATTTGCTTTTGCTTCTATACCATTTGCTCCACTAGCTTCGTATTGCAACTCTAATCTAAATTGATTGTTTGGACTTTCTCTGATTTCTAAATTTTTATCAACCGTGATAAACAATTCATCATTTACATCATAAAATGGACGCTCGTCACTGTCAAAAAACTTGTATTTATAGTTTCCTCTATTATTACTTTCGAAACGAAATTCGATTGTATCTTGAGTTAGATTATTCAATACTATTTCTTTATTAAATTCTACCGAATCAGAATAATCACGTGCAACAGAAACTCCAGCAATTACTAATCCTATAATCGTTAAAAACCATAAGATGATAGATGAAATAATCACAGTTCTATTAACTTTTGTACTTGGCCAAAGCATTTTTACACCCAAAATGGTAATTAAAATACCTGGTATAATCATCAAGAGAGAACATAAAACCATGACAACTTCTGATATCCATTTTTCATCTATGAAATAGTTAAAAAACTGGACAGGTACATTAAACCAAGAGATAAAATAAATGCTAAAACCACCTACAATGAACGACAAACCGATTGTCAAGACAAAAATCCCAACAAAAATCAAGATAATTCTTCCTAATACACTGAAAACTCCACCCAAAGAATTAGATAATTGTTTACCAGTATTTGCAACAGATTCAGTAGCTTCTAAAGCGTTTTTTTTTAATTGTTCTAGATTTGCTGGCTTTCCAAACATTGCCAATTTATCAGAAGTACTTTCTGCTCGTGGAACAAAAATCAGTAACAATAAATAAGCTACAATAACCATTAATGCAGAAAAACCTGTAAACATCCCAATGATTAATAAAATCAACCAAACAGCTCTAACTGCCCAAGGATCCAATCCTAAATAATGTGCAATACCTGCAGATAAACCAGAAATAACTTTATCATCTGGATCTCTAAACAGTTTTTTTCTTGTTGCAAAATCTGTATGATTTTCTGACGAATAAGAAGATTTTGGATTTACTTTTTCTTCATAATCTTCATCTACTTTGTATTGATCTGGATGTCCCATTACAGAAATAACATGGTTGATATCATCTGTACTTACAACTTCCTTAAATTTTGTACGTTCTCGCAATAATTCTGCAATACGTATCTCAACATCCTCTATAATATCATCTATACCTTCCGTACCGCTTAACGATATTTTGATATCTTGTAAATATTGACTTAGTTTATGATAAGCCAATTCATCTACAACAAACGAGAATCCTCCTAAACTTATTGATATTGTTTTATCCATCTTTATCGTGTTTCTTTTGTTACTTTATTCACAGCATCTTTTAATTGCTGCCATGTTAATGCTAATTGTGTTAAAAAATCTTCGCCTTCATCTGTAAGTGCGTAGTATTTTCTTGGTGGTCCAGATGTTGATTCTTCCCAGCGATATTGTAAAAGATTATCATTTTTCAGACGAGTCAACAACGGATAAAGTGTTCCTTCAACCACAATCATTTCTGCTTTTTTCAACTCATCTATGATATCAGATGCATAAGCATCTCCTCTTTTTATAATGCTGAGTATACAGTATTCCAAGACTCCCTTGCGCATCTGAACTTGTGTTTTTTCTATACTCATGTTTTGTTTATTTAATCATTTCTTTAGCAAATATAAAAATAATATAGTAGTATGCAAAACAAAGTACTGAATTTTTAAATATTTTTTTTTAAAATACATTTAACCTAATAAACAAGATCATATTAATAACTTTGCAAAAAATATAAAATGAAAAGAGTTTTAATAGCTTCAAGTATTATTGGTAGTTTGTTCACTACACAAGCAAAAGCTTGGGGATTAACAGGACATAGAGTTGTAGCTGATATTGCACAAGAACATTTATGTAATAAAAGTAAAAAAGAAATAAAAAAACTTATCGGAAATCAAAAGTTAGCTTATTGGGCAAATTGGCCAGATTTTATTAAATCTGAAAAATCATATAAATACGCAGATAGTTATCATTACGTAAATATCCAAGGTAATCTTGATCATGACAATTTTTTAATTCAATTAAAACAAACTCCAGAAGATCAACTTTATCATAAGGCCTTATTTTTTATTAATGAATTAAAAACGAATAAAGAATTAAGTACAGAAAAAAAACAAGAATATTTGTATTTTCTAATTCACATGATTGGTGATGCTCATCAACCATTACATGTTGGTCGAGAAGAAGATTTAGGCGGTAATAAGATAAAAGTAGAATGGTTTAGAGAACCAAGTAACATACATACAATTTGGGATTCTAAATTAGTTGATTTCGATAAATATTCATTCACAGAATATACTATGATTTTGAATATTCATCCTAAAAAATACAATAAATCCTTACAAGAAGGTTGGTTAGAAGATTGGTTATTTGATTCATATCAAGAAGCAAATAAAATATATTCTAATGTTAAAATGGATGATAAATTAAGTTATAGATATCATTATGATAATAAATACATTGTAGAAAATCAATTACTAAAAGGTGGATTAAGGCTAGCAAAAGTTTTAAACTACATCTACAAATAATAAGAAAGTTCATATAAAATATCTCTCAACACCGTTTATACGGTGTTTTTTTATGATTAGAATTTTCAGGTTTGATATTGATTATTCACTTGAGTAAGAAGGGTAAGTGATTAATTTGATTTTATTGTATAAAAAAAGCCTCAATCGATATGATTGAGGCTTTTAAATAAAAACTGGCGACGACCTACTCTCCCGCCTTAGCAGTACCATCGGCGCAGGCAGGCTTAACTTCTCTGTTCGGAATGGGAAGAGGTGAGCCCTGCAGCTATAGTCA
>Ga0160490_100108_pt1 | contig 69693 bp, 66 predicted proteins | sample DIDnMG_7_FD_108210 | JGI IMG/M metagenome (GOLD analysis project Ga0160490, IMG submission 108210) | Enriched soil microbial communities from UW Madison campus, WI, USA - DID2934_E24_Lignin MG | ecosystem: Environmental > Terrestrial > Soil > Unclassified | place: USA: Madison, Wisconsin...
CCAGCCTCGATCCCGTAGGCCTGATAAGCGCAGCGCCATCAGGCGTTTTTGCCAAATGCGGCACCGTGCGGTCTGCTTATCGGGTGGCGCTAGCGCTTACCCGACCTACAAAACCCAAACCCAGCCTCGATCCCGTAGGCCTGATAAGCGCAGCGCCATCAGGCATTTTTGCCAAATGCGGCACCGTGCTGCCTGGGCCCCTCACCCTAACCCTCTCCCCAGGGGAGAGGGAACAAAGCAACAAAACCCAAACCCACTCACTCCTCAACCATCCTCGCATACTCCCCGGTCAAAAAATCCACCAGCGTTCTGACGGACGGTAGCAGCCCGCGACGCGAAGGATAGACCGCGTGGATCACCTCCCGCCGTGGCTCCCACGCCTCAAGCACTTTTATCAACTCCCCTGACGCCAGCTGGTCCTTAACCATCAAAATCGGCAGCTGCACCAGGCCCACGCCGGCCATCGCCGCCTCGCGCAGCGCCAGCATGTCGGTGGTGATCAGGCGCGGTTGAAAATGGATTTCCGCCCTGGCGCCTTCCGGCCCGCTAAGCGCCCACTTATGCACCTGCTTCCCCTCCCCCATACTCAGGCCGGGCCAGGCGCTGAGTTCTGACGGCACAGCAGGCGTGCCCAGTCGGGCAATCAGCTGCGGCGCGGCCACCAGGCAGTGGCCTCTGTCGGCCAGCACCCGCAGGACCAGATCGCTGTCATCGAACGGGCGTGGGCGCACGCGGATCGCCACGTCGATGCCTTCCGCCACCAGATCCACCCGCCGGTTGGTCGCCTCGAGCTGTAAATTAATGCCAGGATAGCGCGCCATAAACCGCGCCAGCATCGGCCCGACGTGGACATGCAGGAGCGTCACCGGGCAGGTGATCCTCACCATGCCGCGGGGTTCGGCCTGCAGCGCCGCAACAGCCTCCTCTGCCGCTTCGGCCTCTACCAGCATCGCCTTGCAGTGCTGATAGAAAGTGTGACCCACCTCCGTCACCGCAAACTGGCGGGTGGTGCGCTGGATCAAACGCACCCCGAGCCGCGTCTCCAGCTGGGCAATCCGGCGACTGAGTTTGGATTTAGGCTCATCGAGCGCCCGGCCCGCCGCTGCGAAACCACCGTGTTCCACCACCTTCACAAACCACATGAAATCATTGAGATCCTGCATAACGCCCTCATCGTTCCATTTAAAGAACAGTGCATGTCATTTTCGCCATCTACCGGGATATTAAACCTGAATATAAGCTAATTACATCAACCGAACATCAGGAGAAGACGATGAAAAACGTAACAGGCATTTATACCGCACCCCGCCAGCACTGGGTTGGCGACGGTTTTCCGGTGCGTTCGATGTTTTCTTACCAGACCCACGGCGAGCCGCTGAGTCCGTTTTTACTGCTGGACTACGCCGGGCCGCACAGCTTCCCGGCGGATGGGGCAAAACGCGGCGTGGGTGAGCATCCCCACCGTGGCTTTGAGACGGTCACCATCGTCTATTCCGGCGAAGTGGAGCACCGCGACTCAACGGGTAAAGGTGGCGTAATTGGCCCGGGCGACGTGCAGTGGATGACGGCCGGTTCCGGCATTTTGCACGAGGAGTTCCACTCCAGCGCCTTTGCGCAGCAAGGGGGCGAGCTAAAAATGATGCAGCTGTGGGTCAACCTGCCCGCCAAGGACAAGATGGCGACGCCGGGCTACCAGAGCATCACCCGAAGCCAGATCCCGGTGGTCAGCCTGCCCGACAACAGCGGCGAACTGCGGGTCATCGCCGGACGCTACGAGGAGGTGGCCGGGCCGGCACACACTTACTCCCCGCTGAACGTCTGGGATATCACCCTGCGTCAGGGCAGCCATCTGACGCTCACTCAGCCTGAAGGCTGGAGCACGGCGCTGGTGGTGCTGGAAGGCAGCGTGACGGTGAACGGTTCCGCCGAGGCGGGTGAAGCGCAGCTTGTTGTCCTGAGCCAGGAAGGCGAGAAGCTCCATCTTGAGGCCAGCAGCGACGCCAAAGTGCTGCTGATGGCCGGGAAGCCGCTGAACGAACCTATCGTCGGCTACGGCCCGTTTGTGATGAACACTAAAACCGAAATCGCAGAGGCCATTCGCGATTTTAATTCCGGCCGCTTCGGCCAGATCTGAATGTAATAAAGGAGAGAATGATGTCTACCCCAGCTAACTTTAACGGCGCGCGTCCGGTTATTGATGTGAATGATGCGGTGATGCTGCTGATCGACCACCAGAGCGGCCTGTTCCAGACCGTCGGTGACATGCCCATGCCGGAGCTGCGCGCTCGCGCCGCGGCGCTGGCGAAAATCGCTACTCTGGCGAATATCCCGGTGATCACCACCGCCTCGGTGCCGCAAGGGCCCAACGGGCCGCTGATCCCGGAGATCCACGCTAACGCCCCGCATGCGCAGTATGTAGCGCGTAAAGGCGAGATCAACGCCTGGGATAACCCGGAGTTCGTGGCTGCGGTGAAGGCGACCGGGCGCAGGACGCTGATTATCGCCGGCACCATCACCAGCGTCTGCATGGCCTTCCCGTCTATCAGCGCGGTGGCAGATGGCTATAAAGTGTTTGCGGTGATCGACGCTTCAGGCACCTACAGCAAAATGGCGCAGGAGATCACCCTGGCGCGGGTGGTGCAGGCGGGTGTTGTACCCATGGATACCGCGGCGGTGGCCTCAGAGATCCAGCGCACCTGGAATCGTGAAGATGCGGCGCAGTGGGCGGAAGTCTATACGCACATTTTCCCGGCCTATCAGCTGCTGATTGAAAGCTACGGCAAGGCGCAAGAGGTGGTGAAGAACAGCGAAGTGCTCGATTCACAGCGGTAATCCTTCGCTCCACGGCCTGAAAACCGTGGAGCTGCTTATTGCTTAACCGAACGCGCAGTAAAGCAGAAAATCTGCTTGACCGTTTTAGCCTGACTCCCTATAGTAGCGCCCCGTTGCCCCCGAGAGGAAAGGCAGCAAAACAATATGGTGAGGTGTCCGAGTGGCTGAAGGAGCACGCCTGGAAAGTGTGTATACGGCAACGTATCGAGGGTTCGAATCCCTCCCTCACCGCCATATTCGAGATGAGAGCTCGTACGAAAGTACGGGCTCTTTTCTTTTATATTCTCCCGAGAGGGAGGGATGAGAACCCCCGACCGAGGGTTCGACAACTGGCGACAGCCAGTTGGACAGACTGAGAGCGCAGCGAACAGGCTGCCCGCAGGGCGAGCGCAGCGAGTCAATCCCTCCCGGTGCTTAATGCGACACCGTGCGGCCTGAAACGTCGGGTGGCGCTAGCGCTTACCCGACCTACAAAACCCAAACCCAGCCTCGATCCCGTAGGCCTGATAAGCGCAGCGCCATCAGGCGTTTTTGCAGAATTCAGCGCCGTGCGGTCTGGGCCCCTCACCCTAACCCTCTCCCCAGGGGAGAGGGTTAGGGTGAGGGGCCCAGACCCTCTCCCCAGGGGAGAGGGAACAAAGCGGTCGCACAAAAAACAAAGCCCGGTTTCCCGGGCTCTGCACACATCAACAGACTCAATAGTAGGCGTTCAGTGTCCGCTGGCACAGGGCCGAGCGCACGCAGTCATCTTTGGTGAACTGCACTATCCCTACCATCTCATCCTCAACGAAACGCGCCAGCGCATCGCTCAGACCCGATTTGACGCCGGCCGGCAGGTCGCACTGGGTGATATCCCCATTCACGATCACCGTCACGTTTTCCCCGAGGCGCGTTAAAAACATCTTCATTTGCGCAGCAGTTACGTTCTGAGCCTCGTCGAGAATCACAACTGCATTTTCAAATGTACGTCCGCGCATATAGGCGAACGGCGCAATTTCTACCTTGCCGATTTCCGGCCGCAGGCAGTACTGCATAAAAGATGCGCCCAAACGCTTCACCAGCACGTCATAAACGGGCCGGAAATACGGCGCAAATTTCTCCGAAATATCACCGGGCAAGAAGCCGAGATCTTCATCGGCCTGCAATACCGGCCGGGTGACAATGATCTTGTCGACGTCTTTATGAATCAGAGCCTCCGCCGCCTTGGCTGCACTTATCCAGGTTTTCCCGCACCCTGCTTCACCGGTGGCGAAAATTAGCGACTTACTCTCAATAGCATTCAGGTACTGCGCCTGAGCGTCATTGCGTGCAACAACTGGCGTCATATCCCGGCTGTCCCGTGCCATGCCAATTGCTTCAACACCACTCATCTGCACAAGCGAGGTGACCGACTCTTCTTCACGCTGTTTATGGCTACGTGAATCCCGTCTCAGCACACGTTTTGCTTCACGACGAGCTTTGATCACTGCTTTTTGTCTTCCCATGGATAGCACCTTGAGTTGTTGGTATTCATCACTCGTACCGGCATCGGTACGATTAGGCGAACAAACATCTGAGGGTTGGCTTCCTTCTAAGCCATAGCTTACTTGGTTAAATGACCCGGCCGAATCGCTATGCTCACCATTCGTCAGGTCGGAAAAATCAGGATTTGCTGTGGAGGGGGAGAATTTTTCGGTGAAGAGATCGCTGCCGGAGTTTGAGCCTCCGCGCCGGGTACTGCGGTTGTTACGTTTACCATGTCCAGTTGAGGACCCAACCATTCGCGATCTCCAGAGCGATTCATGATCACTGTAAGGTTTACCGCTTTCTTAAGGTAAGTACATCAGGATTTAGCATGAATGCAACATTATTTTTACCTGAACGCAACTTTTAAGATTCGCCTGACAGTGTTAATTAGTCTGCTACGGGAATATTACAGAATTATAACAAGAGGATAGCGTGACATAAAAAAACAGTCCCGCTTAAGAGGTAAGCGGGACGTAATTCAGGCTTTGAGCAGCTCCTGAGCGAGCCAGCCGTTTTTATCGCGCACGCCAGGCAGGGCAAAGAAATAGCCCCCGCCCACCGGCTTGATGTACTCCTCCAGCGCTTCACCGTTCAGGCGCTTCTGCACGGTCAAAAAGCCCTGCTCCAGATCGTGCTGGAAGCAGACAAACAGCAGGCCCATATCCAGCTGCCCGGAGTTGGTCACCCCCAGCGAGTAGCTGTAGCCCCGGCGCAACATCAGGTTGGACTGGGTCTCTTTGGTACGCGGGTTGGCGAGACGGATATGGCTGTCGAGGGCGATAACATTGCCATCGGGGTCGCTGGCGTAATCCGGCACGTCGTGCTCGTTTTTCATGCCCAGCGGCGCGCCGCTGTGCTTGTCGCGGCCAAAAATGGTCTGCTGCTCTTTGAGCGGCGTGCGATCCCAGAATTCAACGTGGAACTGGATAATGCGCACCGCCTGATAGCTGCCGCCCACTGCCCAGGCCGGTTCACCCTGATCGGCCGTGACCCATACCACGCTGTCCATCAGGGGCGCATCCTGACTGTTCGGGTTGGCGGTGCCATCCTTAAAGCCGAGCAGGTTCACCGGCGTCTCTTTGCCTTTGCTGCGCGCGGCGTGGTCAGAGATAAACCCTTCCCGCTTCCAGCGCACGCTGAGCAGATCCGGGGTGTGCTTGATAAGATCGCGCAGGGCGTGGATCACCGTGTCCTGGGTGTTGGCGCAGATCTGAATCAGCAGATCGCCGTGGCACAGGGCCGCATCCAGAGAGTCATTCGGGAAGCGCACCATCTTCTGCAACGATTTCGGTTTCTGTGCGGTAAGGCCGAAGCGATCGTCAAACAGCGAAGCCCCCAGCGACACCGTCATGGTCAGGTTATCCGGGGCGATAAAGGCCCCCAGGATCCCGGAATCCATCGGCGGCAGACGCGGGTTCGGCGTGTCGGGCGCCGGGCCGCCGGTGGTCAGAAAAGCAATGCGCTGGGTCAGGAGGCGGAACAGACGCTCCAGCTCGCTTTTGTCGCTGGCCAGCACATCAAAGGCCACCAGCATCATCGACGCCTGCTGCGGGGTTAAGATCCCCGCCTGATGCGGGCCATAAAACGGCTGGGTCTCCATCCGTGCATCCGGGGAGAGCGTGCCCGGCGCGCTCTGCGGTTTTGCCGCATGCGCCACCGGGCACCCCCCCGCCAGGGCAAGGGCGCCGCCAAGCGCCCCTACCCCTTTTAACAACCGACGTCGTGAAGGTTCAGCCACGTCGTACTCGTCATGCTTGTTCATCTACTTAGTCCAGACCCAGTACGCCACGCAGCTGCGCCAGATCTTCTGCCAGGGTGGTAATCGGCCCTTTCAGGGCGTTACGGTCAGCATCGGTCAGCTTGTCGTAGGTTTCAAACCCGTCCTGGGTGCGGTATTTCGCCAGAATGGTGGTCACTTTTTTGAAGTTGGCATCCACTTTCGTCAGCAGTTCGCTGTTATCTTTCTGCAGCTGCGGACGCAGCAGGTCAACGATCTTCTGCGCGCCTTCGACGTTGGCCTGGAAGTCCCACAGGTCGGTATGGCTGTAACGGTCTTCTTCACCGCTGATCTTGCTGGCCGCCACTTCTTCAATCAGCCCTGCCGCACCGCCCACCACTTTAGATGGCGGGAAGGCCAGCTCGCTGATGCGTTTTTGCAGCTCCAGCACGTCGCTGTTCAGCTGTGTCGCGTACTGCTCCATCCCTTTGGTGGAGTTATCGCCAAACAGGGCTTTCTCCAGACGGTGGAAGCCGGTGAATTTCGGATCGGCGGCTTTCTGTTCGTAGTCATCTTCACGGGCATCGATGCTGCCATCCAGGTCAGAGAACAGCTCGGCAATCGGCTCGATGCGCTCGTAGTGCTGACGGGTTGGCGCATACAGCGATTTCGCTTTTTCGATATCGCCCGCTTTCACCGCGTCGGTAAAGGCTTTGGTACCGGCAACCAGATCCGCCGTCTCTTTGGTGACGTAAGCTTTATAGGCGGTAATGGCATCGCCCAGGCTCAGCAGCGCGTCGCCTTTCGCGGCATCGGCGGTGGCGGCACCTTTCACGATCAGCTTGCCTTTCGGGTTGGTCAGCAGGCCGCAGGTCATGTCGTATTCGCCCGGCTGCAGGTTGGCGGTCATCTTCTGGCTAAAGCCCGGCGCGATGTTCTCGCGCTCTTCCACCACCATCACTCCTTTGAGGATCTCCCACTCCAGCGCTTTCTGGCTGTGGTTCTGGATGATGAACTGGGTTTTACCGCTGTTGACCGTGATGGTCATCGGCTCACACTGTTTATCATTTACGGTAACTTTAACCTGCGGAACATCCGCGGCCTGAGCGGCGAAAGCGGACGCAATCAGCGCTGCTAAGCCCGCCTGTAACGCACTGCGACGAAACTGGATTGCCATAACTTTTCCCTTTTAAAAGTATGTTGTAACTACAGTGAGCACTTCAGGGCGCGGTATGCGACGGCTGCGTGCCCGGCCGCGATGGCATAAAGAACAGCGCCAGCGCCGGAATAAGATAGATAAAGTACACCGCCACTTCGCTGACGCTCGGCGCTTCCTGATAGCCGAAGATCCCTTCCAGCAGGGTGCCGGTCAGTGAATGCGTTGACAGGACGTTACTGAGATCGAACGCCATATCCTGGAAGTGGTTCCACAGGCCCGCCTCATGGAAGGCGCGGATTGCGCCTGCGGCCAGCCCGGCGGCTACCAGCAGAATAAACAGGCTGGTCCACTTGAAGAAGACGCCGAGGTTAAGACGGATCCCGCCCCAGTAGAGCAGGAAACCGAGCACCACCGCGGTGGCCAGACCCAGCATCGCACCCAGCGGCGGCCAGATCCCGACGTCCTGCTGGAAAGCGGCCAGCAGGAAGAAGACCGACTCCAGCCCTTCACGCGCTACGGCGAAAAAGACCATCATGATCAGCGCCCAGCCGTGGTGATTGCCTTTTGCCAGCGCGCTGTCCACCGCCTGCTCCAGCTGAACCTTGACGTTACGCGACACTTTACGCATCCAGAACACCATCCAGGTGAGGATCACTACCGCAATCAGCGCCACGATGCCTTCAAACAGCTCCTGCTCTTTTTGCGGGAATTCACCGGTGGTTTCGTTGATCGCAATGCCCAGACCGAGGCAGAGGGCGGCAGCCAGGAAGACGCCAATCCACATCACGCCAATCCAGCGGCCGCGCTGGGTGCGTTTCAGATAGCTGGCGATGAGGCTGACAATGAGGGCCGCTTCAAGACCTTCACGTAACATAATGAGAAATGGAACAAACATGCCGACACCTTAAATGTTTTTCGCGGTCAACTGATGCAAAGAAAGGTAAATTCTTGTGATAGTGATTATCATTACGGCAATAAGAAATACAAGCGAAATATGCTGCATTTTGATGACAGGATGTAAAACCATAAGGGAAAAATAATCACATAAGTGACTAAAAGGTTTATAAGTTAAGATATAAAAGTTCATTTACGGTTAATGCAGGCTGTGGCTAAATGAGCGCCTCATTAATCTGCTGAAAATCAACTATGTATCAATTCCTGCACTTCCTGCTGGCGCTGGTGGTTATCCTTGCGCTGGCCTGGCTGGTCAGCTTTGACCGCCGCAACGTTCGCATTCGCTACGTTATCCAACTTATTGTCATTGAGATTGCGTTAGCCTTCTTTTTCCTCCACGCCGAGAGCGGTCTGTTTGTTATTCAGTACGTCTCGGGCTTCTTCGAGTCGTTGCTGAAATATGCCGCCGAAGGAACCAACTTTGTATTTGGCGGGATGGGTGAAAAAGGGCTGGCATTTATTTTCCTCGGCGTGCTGTGCCCGATTATCTTTATTTCCGCGCTGATCGGTATTCTGCAGCACTGGCGTATTCTGCCGGTGATTATTCGGGTTATTGGTACTCTGCTGTCGAAGGTTAACGGCATGGGCAAGCTCGAATCCTTTAACGCCATCAGCTCCCTGACGCTCGGCCAGTCAGAAAACTTCATTGCTTACAAAGGGGTGCTGGGAGATCTCTCGTCGCGCCGTCTGTTCACCATGGCGGCCACCGCGATGTCGACCGTCTCGCTGTCGATTGTCGGTGCTTATATGACCATGCTGGAGGCGAAATATGTGGTAGCGGCGCTGATCCTGAATATGTTCAGCACCTTTATCATCCTCACGGTGATTAACCCGACCCGCCCGGAAGCGGAGCCGGAAATTAAGCTGGAAAAGATGCATGAATCCCAGAGCTTCTTTGAGATGCTGGGAGAATATATTCTGGCTGGCTTCAAGGTGGCGATGATTATTCTGGCGATGCTGATTGGCTTTATTGCCCTAATCAGCGCGGTTAACGCCCTCTTCTCCAGCGTCTTCGGCCTGAGCTTCCAGCAGATTCTGGGCTATGTCTTCTATCCGCTGGCGTGGCTGGTAGGCATTCCGCTGAGCGATGCCCTGCATGCGGGCGGCATCATGGCGACCAAGCTGGTGGCAAATGAGTTTGTGGCGATGATCGAGCTGCAAAAAATTGCCGCGCAGATGACGCCGCGCGGGCTGGGCATTCTGTCGGTGTTCCTGGTCTCCTTCGCCAACTTTGCCTCTATCGGCATTGTGGCCGGGGCGATTAAGGGGCTGAACGAGAAGCAGGGCAACGTGGTGTCGCGCTTTGGCCTGCGCCTGGTGTACGGCGCCACGCTGGTGAGCCTGTTGTCGGCGAGCTTTGCGGGACTGGTGTTGTAGTTTATTGCCCGGCGGCGCTGACGCTTGCACGGGCCTACGGATTAGGTGCTGTTTGTAGGCCGGGTAAGCGTTAGCGCCACCCGGCAAACAGGCCGCACCCGATTTTATCAAAACTGCACGCACACCGGCTGGTCTACGCGCATCACTGACTCCTGGGCAAAGCGCTGCTTATAGATCCCGCGCAGCGCCTCGATATTGCTCTCGCTCTGCGTATCTTTCCCGTGGATCAGCATCAGCGCCTTGCTTGATTCGCGCGCCACTTTCCCGTCATTCCCCAGCCATTGCCCGCGGGCATCAAACACCGTTAAGCCATCGCGAAAACGCGGGGTGACGTCCTGGTCAACAAACTGCTGCCACTCCTGGCCGGTGATCGCCTCCCCTGCCGGACGATTCAGGCCAAAGTAGAGGGTGGTTTGCTGCATTTGGTTATCGGCTTTGCAGGTGTTATCCGCGGTGCTGTGCGATGGGGCGTTACAGCCCGCCAGCAGTAAAATTGCGCCAGCTACAAGCCCTGTTTTGATTGTCATACTTCGCTATCCTCATTGTTATAAGCACAGCGATATCAACGTAAATCACGAATTTTGGCAAGAAAAAAGCCGGGTGGCGCTAGCGCTTACCCGGCTCAGACTCCGCAGGCGAGGGTTCCCCCTCACCCTCAGGGAGAGGGAAAAACAAATTACTCAGCCTGTAACTTCGACGGTGGTGCGGTGTGGTAATGCGCATCCGCTTCAGCAAAGCGTTTCTGCATCGCGGCAGACGGCGCTTTACCCAGCAGGCTGAAGACCACAATCCCGATGCTGCCGAAGATGAAGCCTGGAATGATTTCGTACAGGCCAAGCCACGCGAACTGTTTCCAGACGATCACGGTGACCGCACCGATAATCATCCCCGCCAGCGCGCCGTTGCGGGTCATGCGTGACCACAGCACCGAGAACAGCACCACCGGACCAAAGGCGGCACCGAAGCCTGCCCAGGCGTAGCTTACCAGGCCCAACACGCGGTTTTCCGGGTTTGATGCCAGGGCGATAGAGACCAGAGCCACCACCAGCACCATAAAGCGCCCGACCCACACCAGCTCTTTCTGGCTCGCACCTTTACGCAGGAAGGCTTTGTACAGATCTTCGGTGATGGCGCTGGAGCAGACCAGCAGCTGGCAGCTCAGGGTGGACATCACCGCCGCAAGGATTGCAGAGAGCAGAATACCGGCGATCCACGGGTTGAACAGGATCTGCGCCAGCTCGATAAACACGCGCTCGGCGTTCTGGTTCACCGCACCCGCCAGGGACGGGTTGTTGTTGAAGTAAGCAATACCGAAGAAGCCGACTGCACAGGCGCCGCCCAGACAGAGGATCATCCAGGTCATGCTGATACGACGGGCATGGACGATGGTGTGGTGAGAGTCCGCCGCCATAAAGCGCGCCAGGATGTGCGGCTGGCCGAAGTAACCCAGCCCCCAGCCCATCAGGGAGACAATCGCCACGAAGTTCAGCCCTTTCAGCATATCGACGTTTTCGATGCTCTTCTGCTGGATCACCGCCAGGGAATCACCCAGGCCGCCGACGGAGAGGATCACAATCACCGGGGTCAGGATCAGGGCAAAAATCATCAGGCTGGCCTGCACGGTGTCGGTCCAGCTCACGGCCAGGAAGCCACCCACGAAGGTGTAGAGGATGGTCGCCGCCGCACCCGCCCACAGAGCCGTTTCATAGCTCATGCCGAAGGTGCTTTCGAACAGACGCGCCCCGGCCACGATGCCGGAGGCACAGTAGATGGTGAAGAACAGCAGAATAACCAGCGCGGAGATAATACGCAGGATGCGGCTGTTATCTTCGAAACGGCCGGTAAAGTAGTCCGGCAGGGTCAGGGCGTTGTTGTTAGCTTCGGTGTGCACGCGCAGACGCCCGGCCACCAGCTTCCAGTTAATCCATGCCCCCAGGGTCAGGCCGATGGCAATCCAGCTTTCGGAAATCCCGGAGAGGAAGATAGCGCCCGGCAGGCCCATCAACAGCCAGCCGCTCATATCCGACGCGCCCGCCGAGAGCGCGGTGACTACCGGCCCGAGGCTACGCCCGCCAAGAATATAGTCATCAAAGTTTTTGGTAGAACGCCATGCAAGGAACCCTATCAGGATCATGCCAAAAATATAGATAAGAAATGTCACCAGCATCGGTGTGCTAATTGCCATTTAAATACTCCGCAAAGATGTTCGACAGCCTTCCCGGCTGTCTTTATTACACCCCCGGAACGAGGGGGTGATGATGTGTGTTTCTGTTGGCCGCGCGTATCCTGCCGTATGCGCTGCCATGACACAAACGATTTAACACTGCATTTACATCAATTTCATCCCCGGTTTCACACCAGATTCCTGGAGGTTGCACTCGCTCACGTTTTTCGCGGTTGCACCTTCGAAAAGTGTTAAGCACCGCATGAAACCAGGGTTGAAAGCGGAAATCCACATCTTTTTTATGGTTAACCATCACGTAACAATCCATTCATTTTCCAGCTTGCAAACCGGGTCACATTTAACGAGGTTGCACAAAGTTGCAACATAGTGGATATTTCACGTTAACTATACTAGCGCTACTGAATCACAGGAGTTTTTGGCATGGGCATGACCACCATGGGGGTTAAGCTGGATGACGCGACCCGCGAACGGATTAAATCGGCAGCGACGCGGATCGACCGCACGCCGCACTGGTTAATTAAGCAGGCCATCTTTAACTATCTGGAAAAGCTGGAGAGCAACGACGATCTGCCAGAGCTGCCTGCCCTGCTGGCCGGTGCCGCCAATGAGAGCGACGAGCACGCTGAGGCCGTGGAGGAGATCCACCAGCCGTTCCTCGAATTTGCCGAGCAGATCCTGCCTCAGTCGGTGAGCCGCGCGGCCATTACCGCTGCGTACCGCCGCGCCGAGACCGACGCCGTGCCGATGCTGCTTGAGCAGGCACGCCTGCCGGAGCCGATTGCCTCCCAGGCCCACAGCCTGGCGTATCAGTTGGCCGAGAAACTGCGCAGTCAGAAAACCGCCACCGGCCGTGCCGGGATGGTGCAGAGCCTGCTGCAGGAGTTCTCCCTCTCCTCGCAGGAGGGCGTGGCCCTGATGTGTCTGGCGGAAGCGCTGCTGCGTATCCCGGACAAAGCCACCCGCGACGCGCTGATCCGCGACAAAATCAGCAACGGCAACTGGCATTCGCACATTGGCCGCAGCCCGTCGCTGTTCGTTAACGCCGCCACCTGGGGCCTGCTGTTTACCGGCCGTCTGGTCTCCACCCACAACGAAGCCAGCCTCTCCCGCTCCCTGAACCGCATTATCGGCAAGAGCGGCGAGCCGCTGATCCGTAAAGGCGTGGACATGGCGATGCGCCTGATGGGCGAGCAGTTTGTGACCGGCGAAACCATCGCCGAAGCGCTGGCTAACGCCCGCAAGCTGGAAGATAAAGGTTTCCGCTACTCCTACGACATGCTGGGCGAAGCGGCGCTGACCGCCGCCGACGCACAGGCCTATCTGGTCTCTTACCAGCAGGCGATCCACGCCATCGGTAAAGCCTCGAACGGTCGCGGTATTTATGAAGGCCCGGGGATCTCCATTAAGCTCTCCGCCCTGCACCCGCGCTACAGCCGCGCGCAGTACGACCGCGTGATGGAGGAGCTTTATCCGCGCCTGAAGTCCCTGACCCTGCTGGCTCGCCAGTATGACATCGGGATCAACATCGACGCCGAAGAGGCCGACCGCCTGGAGATCTCCCTCGATCTGCTGGAAAAACTCTGCTTCGAGCCGGAGCTGGCGGGCTGGAACGGGATTGGCTTTGTTATTCAGGCCTACCAGAAGCGCTGCCCGTTTGTGATTGATTACCTGATCGACCTCGCCACCCGCAGCCGTCGCCGTCTGATGATCCGTCTGGTGAAGGGCGCGTACTGGGACAGCGAGATCAAGCGCGCGCAGATGGACGGTCTGGAGGGCTATCCGGTCTACACCCGCAAGGTCTATACCGACGTCTCCTACCTCGCCTGCGCCAAAAAGCTGCTCGGCGTGCCGAACCTGATCTACCCGCAGTTCGCCACCCACAACGCCCACACCCTGGCGGCTATCTACCAGCTGGCCGGTCAGAACTACTATCCGGGCCAGTACGAGTTCCAGTGCCTGCACGGCATGGGTGAACCGCTGTACGAGCAGGTCACCGGTAAAGTGGCGGATGGCAAACTGAACCGTCCGTGCCGTATTTATGCCCCGGTCGGTACCCATGAAACCCTGCTGGCCTACCTGGTGCGTCGTCTGCTGGAGAACGGGGCCAACACCTCCTTCGTGAACCGCATCGCCGACGCCACCCTGCCGCTGGACGAGCTGGTGGCCGATCCGGTGCAGGCCGTCGAGAAAATGGCCGCCCAGGAAGGCCAGGTGGGTCTGCCGCATCCGAAAATTGCCCTGCCGCGCGAGCTGTACGGCAACGGGCGCGTCAACTCCTCCGGTCTGGACCTGGCGAACGAACACCGTCTGGCGTCCCTCTCCTCGTCGCTGCTCAACAGCGCCCTGCAGAAATGGCAGGCCAAACCGATCCTTGAGCAGCCGGTGAACAACGGCGAAATGCAGCCGGTGGTCAACCCGGCCGAGCCGAAAGATATCGTCGGCTTTGCCCGGGAAGCGACCGAACAGGAAGTGGATCTGGCCCTCGACAGCGCGGTGAACAGCGCGCCGATCTGGTTCGCTACTCCACCGCAGGAGCGTGCCGCCATTCTGGAACGCGCGGCAGTGCTGATGGAAGATCAGATGCAGCAGCTGATTGGCATTCTGGTGCGCGAGGCGGGTAAAACCTTCAGCAACGCCATCGCCGAAGTGCGCGAGGCCGTTGACTTCCTGCACTACTATGCCGGTCAGGTCCGCGACGACTTTGACAACGAAACCCACCGTCCGCTGGGGCCGGTGGTCTGTATCAGCCCGTGGAACTTCCCGCTGGCGATCTTCACCGGGCAGATTGCTGCCGCCCTGGCCGCCGGTAACAGCGTGCTGGCGAAACCGGCCGAGCAAACCCCGTTGATTGCCGCCCAGGGGATCAACATCCTGCTGGAAGCGGGCGTGCCGCCGGGCGTGGTGCAGCTGCTGCCGGGCCGCGGCGAGACCGTCGGTGCCAAACTGACCGCCGACAACCGCGTGCGCGGGGTGATGTTCACCGGCTCTACCGAAGTGGCCTCCCTGCTGCAACGCAATATCGCTACCCGTCTTGATGCCCAGGGCCGCCCGACCCCGCTGATTGCGGAAACCGGCGGGATGAACGCGATGATCGTCGACTCCTCGGCCCTCACCGAGCAGGTGGTGGTGGACGTGGTGGCTTCGGCCTTCGACAGCGCCGGACAGCGCTGCTCCGCCCTGCGCGTGCTCTGCCTGCAGGATGACATCGCTGACCACACTCTGAAAATGCTGCGCGGTGCGATGGGCGAATGCCGGATGGGCAACCCTGGCCGTCTGACTACCGACATCGGGCCGGTGATCGACGCCGAAGCGAAAGCCAACATCGAGAACCACATCCAGGCGATGCGCGCCAAGGGCCGACCGGTGTTCCAGGCGGTACGTGAGAACAGCGAAGATGCCCGCGAGTGGACCAGCGGCACCTTCGTGGCGCCAACCCTGATCGAGCTTGCAAGCTTCGACGAGCTGAAAAAAGAGGTCTTCGGCCCGGTGCTGCACGTGGTGCGCTACAACCGTAACAGCCTCGATGCGCTTATCGAACAGATCAACGCCTCTGGCTATGGCCTGACGCTGGGCGTGCATACCCGTATCGACGAAACCATCGCTCAGGTGACCGGCAGCGCGAAGGTCGGCAACCTGTACGTGAACCGTAATATGGTCGGTGCGGTCGTGGGCGTGCAGCCGTTTGGCGGCGAAGGGCTGTCGGGCACCGGTCCGAAAGCCGGCGGTCCAATGTACCTGTACCGCCTGCTGGCGAACCGTCCGGCGAATGCCCTCGGCGTGACCCTGGGTCGTCAGGATGCACAGTATCCGGTGGATACGCAGGTAAAAGCGGTGCTGACGAAGCCGCTGGAAGCTCTCGCGACCTGGGCTGAGAAACGTCCTGAACTGCGTGCCCTGTGCCAGCAGTATGGCGAGCTGGCGCAGGCCGGTACGCAGCGCGTGCTGCCTGGCCCGACCGGCGAGCGCAACACCTGGACCCTGATGCCGCGCGAGCGCGTGCTGTGCGTGGCGGATAACGAGCAGGATGCGCTGGTTCAGCTGGCAGCGGCGTTAGCCACCGGGTGTGAAGTGCTGTGGCCGGAAGATGGCCTGCACCGCGACCTGGCGAAGCAGCTGCCGAAGGCGGTAACCGACCGTATTCGCTTTGCGAAAGCAGATGTGCTGATCAGTCAGCCGTTTGATGCGGTGATCTACCACGGTGATTCCGACCAGCTGCGCGAGCTGTGCGAGCAGGTGGCGGCCCGTAGCGGCGCGATTGTTTCGGTGCAGGGCTTCGCCCGCGGCGAGGACAACCTCCAGCTGGAGCGTCTGTACGTGGAGCGCTCCCTCAGCGTCAACACCGCCGCCGCAGGCGGGAACGCCAGCCTGATGACCATCGGCTAAGCGTGCAATCTCTCCCCGGTGGCGCTACGCTTACCGGGGCTACCGGATTGTGCGGTCTGTATTCCCCGGTGGCGCTGTGCTTACCGGGGCTACGGGATTGTGCGGTCTGTGTTCCCCGGTGGCGCTGCGCTTACCGGGGCTACCGGATTGTGCGGTCTGTGTTCCCCGGTGGCGCTGCGCTTACCGGGGCTACAAATGATAATCTGATTTTTGTAGGCCGGATAAGCGAAGCGCATCCGGCTTTTTTATGCGGAGGAGAAGATGAAACGAGCTTTAATCGCCGGTGCCGCACTGCTGCTCAGCACCAGCGCGCTGGCAGACGAGTGCACCAACGCCAGCACCCAGCTGGAGATGAACACCTGCGCCGCGCAACAATACCAGGCGGCGGATAAAACCCTGAACCAGACGTATCAGACGGCGATCAAGCGCGCCGCCGCACCCCAGCGCGATCTGTTGAAAAAAGCCCAACAGGCGTGGATCGCCCTGCGCGATGCCGACTGCGCCTTAATCGGCTCGGGCACCGAGGGCGGCTCCGTTCAGCCGATGATCGTTAACCAGTGTCTGGCCGAGAAAACCAATGAACGGGAAGCGTATCTGGCCTCGCTGATGCAGTGTGAAGAGGGCGATTTAAGCTGCCCTCTCCCGCCGGCGCATTAACGCACCCGGATCCCTTCGATAATCATCCGCTGCACGTTATCCACGGTGCTGTGGAAGAAGTCGTCATCCTTGAGCGACTTGCCGGTCACCGCCTCCACCTGGGCGGAAAAGTCGGCGTAGTGCTGGGTGGCGGCCCAAATCATAAAGATCAGATGGTGCGGATCCACCGGGGCCAGTTTCCCGGTGGCCACCCACCCGGCAATGATCGCCGACTTCTCATCCACCAGCGATTTCATATCCCCGCTCAGCACCGTTTTCAACAGCGGTGCCCCCTGCAGCATCTCCAGACAGAACAGCCGCGAGGCCTGAGGATAGTCCCGGGAGACCTCCAGCTTGAGGCGAATATACTGCTGGATCGCCACCAGCGGGGTCAGCTCTTCGCGAAACGCCTTCAGCGGCGCCAGCCAGATATCAAGGATCTGTTGCAGAACGGAAACGTACAGCGCCTCTTTCGAGGGGAAGTAGTAGAGCAGATTGGTTTTTGACACCCCCGCCAACTCGGCCACCTGCTCCAGCCGCGTGCCGTGAATGCCAAACTGCGAAAAGGTCTCCAGCGCCGCCGAGAGGATCGCCTGTTTTTTCGCGCTCACCGCCTGCGAACGTTTACCGGTTGTTTTCACTGCGCCTTGTGCCATGGGCTCACTCCTTGTTGATCTGCTCCCAGCATAGCAAAAACCCCAGGGTGACCACGACAATCTGCACCGCCACCGCGCACGACTGCCTGCTTTGTGTGCAACTATTTTGACCAGACAGTCCACTTTTGCCGCCTGCATTTTATCAACCAATCATTAACACACTAATAACATTAGCAATTTCAAAACTGGCATCGCCTTTGCAAAACAGGCTTACGCGGCTGAACAGGAGATGCAGGATGCAGCGCCACGTCTGACTTTCACCCCCATGTTGAGATGAAGAGAGGTTCGTGATGAAAATTGGCGTATTCGTTCCCATTGGCAATAACGGCTGGTTAATCTCCACCCACGCGCCGCAGTACAAGCCGACCTTCGAGCTGAACAAGGCCATTGTGCAAAAAGCGGAGCACTACCACTTCGACTTTGCCCTGTCGATGATCAAGCTGCGCGGCTTCGGCGGCAAAACCGAGTTCTGGGATCACAACCTGGAGTCCTTCACCCTGATGGCGGGTCTGGCGGCGGTCACTTCGCGGATCCAGATTTACGCCACCGCCGCCACCCTCACCCTGCCTCCGGCGATTGTGGCGCGAATGGCCTCGACCATCGACACCATCTCCGGCGGCCGCTTTGGCGTCAACCTCGTCACCGGCTGGCAGAAGCCGGAGTACGAGCAGATGGGGCTCTGGCCGGGAGATGAGTATTTCTCTAAACGCTACGACTACCTCACCGAATATGTCCAGGTCCTGCGGGATCTGTGGGGCACCGGCAAAAGCGACTTCAAAGGTGAGTTCTTCACCATGGACGACTGCCGGGTCAGCCCGCAGCCGTCGGTGCCGATGAAGGTGATCTGCGCCGGGCAGAGCGACGCCGGGATGGAATTCTCGGCGAAATACGCCGACTTCAACTTCTGCTTCGGCAAAGGGGTCAACACCCCGGCGGCCTTCGCCCCTACCGCCGCGCGCATGAAGCAGGCGGCAGAGAAAACCGGGCGCGATGTCGGCTCCTACGTGCTGTTTATGGTGATTGCCGATGAAACCGACGAGGCGGCGCGGGCGAAGTGGGAGCACTACAAAGCCGGGGCCGACGAGGAAGCCCTGAGCTGGCTCAGCGAGCAGAGCCAGAAGGACACCCGCTCCGGAGCCGACACCAACGTGCGGCAGATGGCCGACCCGACCTCGGCGGTCAACATCAACATGGGCACCCTGGTGGGCTCGTATGCCAGCGTGGCGCGGATGCTCGATGAGGTCGCCAGCGTGCCGGGTGCCGAAGGGGTACTTCTGACTTTCGATGACTTTATTGCCGGGATTGAAAACTTTGGCGAGCGCATCCAGCCGCTGATGAAGTGCCGCGCTCATCTTCCTGCGTTAACGAAGGAGGTGGCGTAATGACTAGCCTACCCGCACGTCCTGAAGCCATCACCTTTGACCCGCAGCACAGCGCGCTGATTGTGGTGGATATGCAGAACGCCTACGCCAGCTCAGGGGGCTATCTCGATCTGGCAGGGTTTGACGTCTCCGCCACCCGGCCGGTGATCGACAATATCCGCACCGCGGTGGCCGCCGCGCGCGCCGCCGGGATCCAGATAATCTGGTTCCAGAACGGCTGGGATGAACAGTACGTGGAGGCGGGCGGCCCCGGCTCGCCCAACTTCCACAAATCCAACGCCCTGAAAACCATGCGCCAGCGCCCGGAACTGCAGGGCAAGCTGCTGGCAAAAGGCGGCTGGGATTACCAGCTGGTGAACGAGCTGGTGCCGGAGCCGGGCGACATCGTGCTGCCGAAACCGCGCTACAGCGGCTTCTTTAATACTCCGCTGGACAGCATTTTGCGCAGCCGCGGGATCCGCCATCTGATCTTCACCGGCATCGCCACCAACGTCTGCGTCGAATCGACCCTGCGCGACGGCTTTTTCCTCGAATACTTCGGCGTGGTGCTGGAAGACGCCACCCATCAGGCCGGGCCGGCGTTTGCCCAGCAGGCCGCGCTGTTCAATATCGAAACCTTTTTTGGCTGGGTTACTGATGTCGCCACCTTCTGCGACGCACTTTCCCCCGCCACCTATGCCCGTATCGCCTGAGGAGCTTAACAATGCCGAAATCTGTGATTATTCCCCCGGGCACCAGCACCCCGATTGCCCCCTTCGTTCCCGGCACCCTGGCGGACGGGGTGGTCTACGTCTCAGGCACGCTGCCGTTCGACGCTCAGAATAACGTGGTCTTTCCCGATGACCCAAAGGCGCAAACCCGCCACGTGTTGCAGACCATCCAGCGCGTTATCGAAACGGCGGGCGGGACGATGGCGGACGTGACCTTCAACAGCATCTTTATTACCGACTGGAAAAACTACGCCGCGATTAACGAGATCTACGCCGAGTTTTTCCCCGGCGATAAACCGGCGCGGTTCTGCATTCAGTGCGGGCTGGTGAAACCCGAGGCGCTGGTGGAGATCGCCACCATCGCCCACATTGGCCGGTGAGGTTGCCATGAAACTGTCCATTTCACCCCCGCCCTATGCGGGCGCGCCGGTAGTGGTGCTGATCGCCGGACTGGGCGGCAGCGGCAGCTACTGGCTGCCCCAGCTGGCCGACCTGGAGCAGGAGTATCAGGTGGTCTGCTATGACCAGCGCGGCACCGGCAACAACTCTGGCGATCTGCCGGAGGCCTACAGTCTGGCTCAGATGGCCGAGGAGCTGTGGCAGGCGCTGGAGACCGACGGCATTACGCACTTTAGCGTGGTCGGCCATGCGCTGGGAGCGCTGATCGGCCTGCAGCTGGCGGTGGATCGTCCCGGCGCGCTCAGCACGCTGGTGTGCGTCAACGGCTGGCTGACGCTGCATCCCCATACCCGGCGCTGTTTCCAGGTTCGCGAGCGGCTGCTGCATGCCGGCGGTACCCAGGCCTGGGTGGAGGCCCAGCCGCTGTTTCTCTATCCCGCCGACTGGATGGCCGCCCGCCAGCCGCGTATGGAAGCCGAAGAGGCGCTGGCGCTGGCCCATTTCCAGGGCAAGAACACGCTGCTGCGCAGGCTGAATGCCCTGAAGCGGGCCGATTTCAGTCGCCTCGCACTGCGGATCCGCTGCCCGGTGCAGATTATCTGTTCCGCCGACGATCTGCTGGTGCCTGCCGTCTGTTCATCCCAGCTGCACGCCGCCCTGCCCGACAGCGTTATCACGGTGATGCCGCGCGGCGGCCACGCCTGCAACGTCACCGAGCCGGAGGTTTTCAACGCCCTGCTGCAAAACGGGCTCGCCAGCCTGCTGCACCGCCACGAACGCTTATCGAAGGAGTTGCCATGAGTGAAGCCATCACCCCGACCGCGCAGCATGCGCTGTTTACCGAAGCGCGAACGCACAACGGCTGGCTGGATCGTCCGGTCAGCGACGAGACGCTGCGCGAAATTTATGACCTCATGAAGTGGGGCCCGACCTCCGCCAACTGCTCCCCGGCGCGGATGGTGTTTATCCGCACCCCGGAAGGCAAAGAGAAGCTGCGCCCGGCGCTATCCAGCGGCAACCTGCAAAAGACCCTCACCGCCCCGGTGACGGCCATCGTGGCCTGGGACAGCCAGTTTTACGATCGTCTGCCGGAGCTGTTCCCCCACGGTGATGCCCGGAGCTGGTTTACCGCCAGCCCGCAGCTGGCGGAGGAGACCGCCTTTCGCAACAGCACCCTGCAGGCGGCCTATCTGATTGTCGCCTGCCGGGCGCTGGGGCTCGATACCGGGCCGCTCTCCGGCTTCGACCGGGAGAAGGTCGATGCGGCCTTCTTCACCGGCAGCAACCTGAGAAGCAACCTGCTGATCAACATCGGCTACGGCGATAACAGCAAACTCTACGGGCGGCTGCCCCGTCTGAGCTTTGACGACGCCTGCGGGCTGGTTTAAGGAGCGACCATGAACATTGATAAACAAGCCTTTCGCGATGCCATGGCCTGCCTGGGGGCGGCAGTAAACATCATCACCACCGATGGCCCCGCCGGAGAGGCGGGCTTTACCGCCAGCGCGGTGTGCAGCGTCACCGATTCGCCGCCAACGCTGCTGGTGTGTCTCAATCGCGGCGCCTCGGTGTGGCCGGTGTTTAACGACAATCGCACCCTGTGCGTTAACACCCTCAGCGCCGGTCAGGAGTCGCTGTCGAATCTGTTCGGGGGCAAAACCCCGATGGCCGATCGCTTCGCCGCCGCCCGCTGGCAGACCGGGGAGACCGGCTGCCCGCGTCTGGCGGACGCCCTGGCCTCGTTCGACTGCCGGATTAGCCAGGTGGTGAGCGTCGGCACTCACGACATTCTGTTTTGCGAGATCGTTGCAATTACCCGCCACCCGGTGCCGCAGGGCCTGGTGTGGTTTGACCGCGGCTACCACGCCCTGATGCGACCCGCCTGTTAATCCTCCTTAAGGAGCAGCTGATGGCACTATTCGGTTTTCCTCACTGGCAGTTGAAATCGACCTCCTCAGAACGCGGCGTGGTCGCGCCGGATGAACGCCTCCCGCTGGCGCAAACCGCGGTGATGGGGGTGCAACACGCGGTGGCGATGTTTGGTGCCACGGTGCTGATGCCCATTCTGATGGGACTGGACCCTAACCTGTCGATCCTGATGTCGGGGATCGGCACCCTGCTGTTCTTTTTCATTACTGGCGGACGGGTGCCGAGCTATCTGGGCTCCAGCGCGGCCTTTGTCGGGGTGGTGATTGCCGCCACCGGCTTTAACGGTCAGGGGATCAACCCGCAGCTGAGCGTGGCCCTCGGCGGGATTATCGCCTGCGGCGCGATCTACACTGTTATCGGTCTGGTGGTAATGAAGCTCGGCACCCGCTGGATCGAACGGCTGATGCCGCCGGTGGTCACCGGGGCGGTGGTGATGGCGATTGGCCTGAACCTGGCCCCCATCGCCGTAAAAGGGGTCTCCGGCTCGGCCTTTGACAGCTGGATGGCAGTGGTGACGGTGCTGTGCATCGGCCTGGTGGCGGTGTTTACCCGGGGGATGATCCAGCGGCTGCTGATCCTGGTCGGGCTGATCCTCGCCTGCCTGATCTATGCCCTGCTGACCAGCGTCTTCGGGCTCGGCAAACCGGTCGATTTCGCCCTCGTGCAGCAGGCGGCGTGGTTCGGCCTGCCGCAGCTGACCTCACCTACCTTCAACGGCCAGGCGATGATGCTGATCGCCCCGGTGGCGGTGATTTTAGTGGCGGAAAACCTCGGCCACCTGAAAGCGGTGGCCGGGATGACCGGGCGCAATATGGACCCGTATATGGGCCGGGCCTTTGTCGGTGACGGGCTGGCGACCCTGCTTTCGGGTTCGGTGGGCGGCAGCGGCGTGACCACCTATGCCGAGAATATCGGGGTGATGGCGGTGACCAAGGTCTACTCGACGCTGGTGTTCGTGGCGGCGGCGGTGATTGCCATGCTGCTCGGCTTTTCACCTAAATTTGGCGCGCTGATCCACACCATCCCGGCGGCGGTGATTGGCGGAGCGTCGATTGTGGTGTTTGGTCTGATTGCGGTGGCCGGGGCGCGGATCTGGGTGCAGAACCGGGTCGATCTGAGTCAGAACGGCAACCTGATTATGGTCGCCGTGACCCTGGTGCTGGGGGCGGGTGATTTTGCCCTCTCCCTCGGCGGCTTTACCCTGGGCGGGATCGGTACCGCCACCTTTGGCGCGATTGCGCTTAACGCCCTGCTCAGCCGCCGGATGGCGGGGGTGACGCAGGGCGGCGAAGTCATGACTCAGGAGCCTTGATCCAGCGTGGCGCTGTCGGCCTCCGCCAGCGCCTTTTTCTTCCTTTTCAGCTTTAGCTCGCTTACCAGCACGCCGGCGATAATAAAGGCGGCACCCACCAGGGCGAGGAGCGGCAGGCGCTCCCCGGCCAGACGGCCAAAAATCCCCGCCCACACCGGCTCCCCGGTATAGATCACCGTTGCCCGGGTTGGCGAGACGCTGCGCTGGGCCCAGTTCATCGTCACCTGAATAATGGCGCTGAAAATCCCCAGACCAAGGGCGACAATCACTAACCCCGAGGAGAGCGGCGGGACGGACTCCCCGGCCGGGATCATGGCCAGAAACGCTACCAGCGAGGCGGTCGCCAGCTGCACGACGGTGACGCGCTTGACGTCCACCTTGCCGGCCCAGGCGCTGATCAAAATAATCTCCGCGGCTATCGCCACCGCACCCACCAGGGTAATTATCTCCCCCTTTCCGAGCGCCAGCAGGTTATCGTCCGGCCCCGCCAGCAGGATCAGGCCGATAAAAGCCAGAACAATGCCGATGCAGGACATCATGCCCGGCATGCGGCGCAGGCAGAGCCACTGCAGCAGGGGCACCAGCGGAACATACATGGCGGTGATGAACGCCGACTTACTGCTGGGAATGCTTTGTAACCCCCAGGTTTGCAGGCTGTAGCCCATCGCGATCGACACGCCAATCGCCAGCCCGGCTTTCAGCTCGGTCATGGTCAGGCCAGGGAGGGTTTTCAGGGAGATGATGGCCACCGCGATGGCCGCCGTGGCGAAACGCAGGCCGACGAAGAAAAAGGGATCGCTGAGCGTGACGGCGTACTGTACGGCAAGAAAGGTCCCGCCCCAGAACATAGTGATAAGGATCAGGATCGCTTCCTGCGGTTTGATCGAAAAGGCATAACGGGAGGAGGACATGAGGCACCAGCACAAAGAGTCAATCCGCTAGTGTGGAAGGAATTTGATAACCCTTCAACAACAAACACAAAAAAACCGCCGGGGAGCCCGGCGGCGGGGGGTGCCAGTGGTCATGAGACCCATACTTCAGTCGGCTGCAACTTAACTGCTCTTGTTGCCGCCATGGCTATTTTTGCCCCCTTTTTTGCCAGCTTCGGATGCGCGTTGAGGGTCGTTCTTGAAGTTCCCCCCGCTTTGCTGGCCACCTTTACGTCCTGCTTCTGATGCTCTTTCACGGTCTTCTGCAAAATTACCTGACCCACCACGATGGTTTGCCATGTCGGACCTCCAGAGTTAAAAAAACATAAGACTTAATACTGCATTCAGTGAAAGCGAATTCTTCCACCTGACGACGCTAAAAAAGTGCCTTTATCTGCGCCGCGTGAACCTAAGCTTAGTGGAGTATGAGCATACATCCAGCTAACCGTAATATCCTGCAATACGATATCAGCCTTTCGTATGATGCTCGTCGAAACGAAACCATAAGCCTTTCTTATCATTCCAGAAATTCACAATAGCAAAAATGTGTCATTTTGCTACGAAAGAAGAGCCATCCGCTTTTTTGTTTAAAATCAAATAAATGGTGTCCAGATTTGCAGTCTCGCTGTCACGTCATATCTTTAAATGAGTGCAGCATGCCGCTGCCTTAAAAATCATGCGAGGAGTGAAGCGAAATGACGAAAATTCTGGTGCTCTACTATTCCATGTACGGACACATCGAAACCATGGCTCATGCAGTGGCGGACGGCGCCAGGAAAGTCGAGGGGGTTGAGGTGGTGATCAAACGCGTACCGGAGACCATGCAGGCAGAAGCCTTTGCCAAAGCCGGGGGAAAAGCGCAGAGCGCGCCGGAAGCCTCCCCGCAGGAGCTGGGTGATTACGACGCTATCATTTTTGGTACCCCGACGCGCTTTGGCAACATGGCCGGGCAGATGCGTACCTTCCTCGACCAGACGGGCGGACTGTGGGTGAAGAATGCCTTACACGGCAAAATCGCCAGCGTGTTCAGCTCCACCGGGACCGGCGGCGGGCAGGAACAGACCATCACCTCCACCTGGACCACCCTTGCCCATCATGGGATGGTGATTGTGCCGATCGGCTACGGTACGCCGGAGCTGTTTGATATTTCTCAGACGCGCGGCGGTACGCCGTATGGGGCGACGACCATTGCCGGTGGCGACGGCTCGCGCCAGCCGTCGGAAGCGGAACTGAATATTGCCCGCTATCAGGGCGAATATGTCGCCGGTCTGGCTGCTAAACTGAAAGCTTAACTCTCAACAGGAGGATGACTATGCCAACACAAGAAGCTAAAGCACATCGCGTCGGGGAATTTGCGCGTTTACGTAATACGTCACCGGAGATCGCCGAGGCGATTTTTGAAGTCGCGAAATATGACGAAAAACTGGCAGAGAAAATCTGGGAAGAAGGCAGCGATGAAGTGCTGGTGCTAGCCTTCGATAAAACCGACAAAGACTCGCTGTTCTGGGGCGAGCAGACCATCGAGCGCAAAAACGTCTGATTGTTTTCCCCCTCTCCCTTGAGGGAGAGGGCTGGGGTGAGGGGGAAAACCCCGCACCCCATCCTTCATGTTATTTCGCCGCCGTATTCAACACCGTATTAAAGGTCTCCACCGGGCAGAACCCGTCCGCATCCACCGGACAGCCGTTCAGCTCCAGCGTGACCCGCTGCGCCGGGACTTTTAACGTCAGCACCTGGGCATTACGCAGCTGCTCCGTACTCTGATAGACATACTCAATTTTCATCAAATCACGGTTGCCGGTCTTATCATGCCAGCGCTGGAAGACGATCTTGCCGCCAATCGGCGTGCGCTCGTACTGACCGGGCAGCTGATAAGGTTTGAAGTCGAGGGCTTTCAGCAGCGAGGCGATGTTAGAGTCATGCCCCACCAGCAGGGTGACCTTAGGCGCTTTCGCCTGGCCGGTGACCAGCGCATTGTCGATGTACTTCACCAGCGGTTTCGCCACGTTTCGCGCCACTTCCGCCGAGGTGAACAGCGAGTCCTGATAGCCGTTTTTCAGCTGGGACAGCACCCGCCACTGCTGATCGGTTTTGATCTCGCCCCAGGCCACCTGATCCAGCGGGAAGCCTTCGTAATATTGCAGAGTAAAAGCATCCACCAGCGAGTTACCCACCTTCAGCGGGCCGGAGACGCCAGGCTCCTTCTGGTACTCGGCGCTGTAAGTGTCTTTCGCGTCGGTCAGGGAGCAGACCTGTTTCTCTTTGCAGGACGGCGAATCCTTATAGTCGGTCATCTGTTCCAGCAGCCTGTAGCTCTCCTCAAGCTTCATCCCCTGGCGCTCGTTGTTCATCGCCTGCAGGGCTTTCTCACGGAACTCAGGAGAGTTGTCGGTGATCACCGGATTAAAGGTCGGGTCCATAGTGCCCATCTGCTCCTGATGGTGCACCGGCACATCGCAGCCCGGGAACGCCCCGGTGATGAAGAACTGCGCCGTCGCCACCGTGCGCTGCAGGCTGTTGGCGTAGGCATAGACGCTGTTCGCCGTCGGGCACTCCCCGGCGGTCACTACGCCCTCCTCCGCCAGCCACTCGCGCATGTAGTGGCCCATATAGACCTCCAGCACGCCGCCTTTGGTGGTAAGCTGCCCGCCCGGCACATCCCACTCCGGCCATTTTTCCGGGGTCGACTGCTCCAACACGCTGCCGTTGTTGGCCAGCGGCGCGCGCAGGTTATGACGGCTCATGATCAGAACCTGTTCCAGCTGATACCCTTCCGGCGCGGTTTGCGCCTGGACGCCGCAGGACAGACCGATGCTGCCCGCCACGGCGACAGCGATTAGTGCTTTTCTCATCCCTAATTCCTCACTCTGTTTTATCGTCGTAAACAGTGTGACAGATTTGTGACGGATTACCTGGAGCCCACCCGCAAAGTGACGGCTTACTTTGTGTGTGAAGGCGAATTGGTTTTATAATAAAACTCACCGCTGATAAGGAGCCCCCCGTGAAACGTACCCGCCTGGAAGAGAGTACCTGCCCTGTTGCCCGCTCGCTGGATATTATCGGCGACTGGTGGTCACTGCTGATCGTGCGCGATGCCCTGCGCGGGGTGACGCGTTTTGGCGAGTTTCAGAAGAGCCTCGGTATTGCGAAAAATATGCTGGCGACCCGGCTGAAACTGCTGGTAGACGAAGGGATCCTGGTGCTTCAACCCGCTTCCGACGGCAGCGCGTGGCAGGAGTATGTCCTGACGGAAAAGGGGCGCGCCCTGCAAACCGTGCTGTTGGCGCTCTCCCAGTGGGGAAATGCGCATCTGTTTGCCGAAGGAGATGTCGGGACGGTGATGGTGGATGCCCGGGATCGGAAGCCGCTGCGCAAGCTGGCGATGGTAGCGAGTGACGGACGGGAGCTGGGGCCGGAGGAGGTCGTGGCGAAATATCCGGCGGCAAAGGGGTGATGGCGCCCCGCCCCGTTTTACTCACAGCGAGGCGATTTAACCGTTTCGGATTCTGCCATCAATACCCGGCTGCGGTTTGCCAAACAGATAGCCTTGTGCGAGATCGCAGCCCAGTGCCTGAAGGCTTTCCAGCTGTTCCAGCGTTTCAACCCCTTCTGCGACCGTTTTCATATTAAGGGACTTCGCCATGCCGGTGATGAGTTTAATGATCGTCAGGGCATCATCCTGCACCGATATCGAATGAACAAATGACTTGTCTATTTTGATTTTATCGAAGGCCAGCTTACTCAGCCGCGAAAGCGAGGAGTAACCCGTACCAAAATCGTCGATGGAGATCCTCACGCCCAGGGCTCTGAGCTTGTTAAGCGTATTCATCGGCGTGCTGTTATCGGTAAAGAGAGAAGACTCCGTCACTTCCAGTTCTAGACGCTCGGCCTGAAGCCCCGTCTCTTTCAGAATGGATAATACGATCCCGGCAAAGACGTTGCTGCTGAGCTGGACAGGCGAGACATTGACTGAAATTTTTGCCGGAATTGCCCAGGATGCCGCTTCCCGACAGGCCATTTCCAGCACCGATTTCCCCATCTCGTTAATCATTCCTGTTTTTTCAGCAACCGGAATAAAGCTATCCGGCGCCAGGAGGCCCTTCAGAGGATGTATCCAGCGAATAAGGGCTTCATAGCTGTAAATTTCCTGGCTGAACGAATCGACAATCGGCTGGTAATAGACCACGAACTCTTTGTTCACTAACGCCATGGCCATATCATGTTCAAGGGTTCTGCTTTCCTGCAGCTTATCTAACATGCTTTGGCGGAAAACTTTGATCTGACCGGAGCCCTCTTTTTTAGCCTCATACAGGGCCAGATCGGCAAATTTATAGAGATAGTCGGCGCGGCGTTCCGTCTCTGAAATAACAATACCAACACAGGTGGCGATGTTGATAATCGTATTATCGATCGTGTAGGGCTGGTTGATGGAATCACATATTTTTTGCGCGCGCGAAACCGCACTGCTCTCAGTCAGGCCACTTGAGAGAAACGCAAACTCATCCCCACCTAAGCGATAAAGCGTTTCTGACGTCAGGCTCATCGATACCAGACGCTGGGCTATCTGGCGTAATAACCTGTCACCGGTATCATGACCCCAGCTGTCATTGACATCCTTGAATCGATCTAAATCAAACAGCATCACCGCCACCGAGTGATTATTTTTTTCTGCCGTCTCAGTTATTTTCTTTAAATTATCCCAGAAAAACTGGCGGTTATTCATCCCGGTCAGCGAGTCGTGGTAAACGTCATATTCCAGCTGGGCATTCTGGATTTGCAGTTTTTCTTTCGACGTCTGCAGCTCTTCCGCAAGGCTCGTCACCTGCAGATGCGCCTTCTGAATATTTCTGTTCTGATAGAAGATCAGCGCACCCAATATGGCGCTGAGTATTATCAGCAGGACAGAGGTCGCTGAATAAATATAATATAGCGTTTGAATTTTGAGATTCGCGCCACTGATCGAGTTAACATCCTTATCTAATGCACCGGATGAAAGACGGCTGAGGGGCGCATCAAGCGTATGCATTGTTTTCAGGTAGGTCTCGAGTTCTGAACGGTTCATTTTCTCAAGATGAACATCCAGATATTTAAGCATCGTTTCAAGTTGCTGAGCCAGTTCACGATGCGCTTTATTACTTTCAATATAACGGCCTAAATCGCCCTCTTTCGTTAAATCACTCTGGCTGAGCATAATGTCGAGACGCAGGCGCACATCATCGATCGACAGCGTGTCATCGATAGTGTAAAGACCCAGCACGGATTCCAGTCGGTAATATTCCGATACCAACTGTGCAGCAGACCATGAATCAGTGTAGTGGGTCAGCTTCTGTAACTCTTGTTGCCTTTCATGTACAAGGAAAGAAATGTATCCAGTCGAGATAAAAAGGAAAAAAATAATGCCCGCCAGTATCCTGTTCATGATCCTCTCCTGACCGCCTATTCAATCGTCATTTTGCTGACCTGCCATGCGGACCTTGAATAGAAAATCTGGTTATTCAGCTCAGGCATGCTGTCATAAGGATACACGATGAACAGGGGCCCTTTATCACGGATGCGCATATACTCCCCGTCGATTTTGAAGGCCAGGATGACGTTGTATTTTTTGAAATCATTGAGAGGGATGACGGTGGTATAGTCATTGAGCGCGGTGACCTTAACGACAGTGCCTTTCGCGCCGACATAATCCATGAGCTTCTGCACCGGAACGCCCGTAAAGGTAGGACGCCCATTATACCAGGGAGAGGTGGTCTTGAAGCTGACCATACCCAGTTTCTCAAGGCTGGCGATATCAAAAACGGCTTTCCCGTCTTCGTTTGTATTTTGAATATTACCGGACAGGGTTAAAAGGACTTTACCGGCAGGTTTGGAAAGTTCGCCAGCCCAGGCCTGGGTGGCTACCACAAAGCTTAACAACATGACAATCAAGCGCATTCTAACCTCTCCATTCCATCAAACGTAAAGAAGTATAATTTAGTTATTATGCTATTAATATATGTCATCAGACCATTATGGATTCAATAAATTCTATTAAAAAAATAATCCACTGAAATCAAGAGCTTAGCAAAATATTCATTTCATAAGTTCGATTAAGGAAGGTCTGTACTGTTATTTTAGGTACGTTATTTTCTATACTGCCTGTACAAAAAATAAGCCATGTGGTTATTTAATGCAAATAATCACACAAGGATATAAAGGTTTATTTGTCTTTACAGCTACAGGGGCTCTTTTTTTGGAAGCATGGCTTTGTTGAATAATTACACGCTTTTTTGATGTTTACCCCTATCCTTACCTTTGCAGGGCCCCACTCCAGGCAACGGGCTTCTGCTGATAAACCCGCTTTTGGCAGCAAGTCACCGCTCAGTGGAAGATATCCATTGTGGATCTGTGCATGGTGAAATCTCTTCTCGCGTTGCGGCCCAGGATGGTACGTCTCTACACTGGAGGCTTAATCATTTAGCCCAGTGCAGAGATGAATGAGATTCATTGCCTGGTCTGTTGCTGCTGTTGCTGTTGCTGTTGCGGTGAGGGCTTAGACCACGCGTCGGCATATTTAATCACCCCGTCCAGGTAATACCATTCGATACTGTTATAGCGCAAACCTATAGTTTCGATCATATTATGACTGTCAGAACCCGGTATATAAGTATGGTTGGCATTTACAGACATAATGACAACGCCTTCCATTGTGACCCGGTAAAGTTCCCGCTCAATGCCTGCCTCGTTAGTTTCATAATATTTGATTACGGCTTTTTGCAGCCGCCGTCCTTCACAAATACAATGGGCGAGAAACGGGGATAATTTATTCACCTGTTTATGGATAACATACGGGGCGTGCTGTCGCGTTCCGCCCATACGTCCGGTGTGTGGATCCACTGGCTGGCTGACGCCGTAGCTGCTGCTCATTACCTCGATCGCGCCTTCGCGGCCCAGCGCCAGGCTTCCACCGTTTAATAACATTCCATTTTCATCATAAAGAAATAAATATGCGGGTAATGACATGGTTAATCTCTCCTTAAGTCAATAACAGTGCCTTCATTATCTATAATGAAAGCGTATTTATAGTTCTCATCGTTCAGGGTATAGCTGGCCGCATACAGTACCCCTTTTTCTAAATTAACCTTAAAACAGGTGTCAGGATAGGTAAGATGAACTAAATCATCGACCAGGATTCGTTTGTGATATTTCCCGTTAATTGATAACCCATAACGACTTAGTACATCATTTTTATTTACAGTAAAGCAGACGCGGTTGCCGTCAATATAGATTGCTCGTTTTACACCTAATTCCTCCCCTTCATACCCCCTGCGCGGGCATCCCGTTAACAGAACGACCATTACAAACATCACACTTGTTTTCATGCTGGAAAATTCCCTAATACCTTTTCGTATCTGCGCAGTAATACCAGTGCCGGTTCAGACGGATCATAATCCCTGTACTTATAAAGGTGACTATTTCCCCAGAATCCATAGTGCTTTAATAACCAGTAGTCGCTGACGATAGAGGCCTGCTGCTCCAGTGTGTAATCAAGTAGTTTTGCTTTATCCAGACTGTAGGTATAATCCGCCATCCATGAAAACGCACCACGTGTCCGCACCCACATGCCGCGTTGATGCTGCCAGACGTGCATCATTTCATGCAAGAAAAGGTGTTGGGCACCAGTAGTATCTTCCTTTGCGGGCATTGAAAAATCATGCTCATAAGTTCCGGACCTGAACCACATTTCACCATCTGGCGCCATTGCCTGACCAGGATTCTGCAGATTGAAAGGGAAATAACTTTCACGATGGATCCAGACTTTATGATAATGAATGCTGTAACCGTAAAGCGTACTGGCCAGATTGATCTCACCTAACCTAAGCCTTCTCAACCCGCCCTCTTCAGTTGGCGGCCATTCAACAGAATTAAGATAATACATTTCCTCTCCCTCTAAATGCATTAATTAAGCCAAAGCGTATATCGCTTCGACTCGTACATTCGGGATGTTCCATGCAATACCTTAAAAATAAGAAATAATTCAGAAACACATTTAATATATAATTAATGATGCAAATGTATATTTTATATGTATATAGAAACTTCAATACGTGCCCGTTTACGCGAACACGTAATAAGATATCTTAAGGAAAAAAGAAGATATTTACCGCCCTCCTCCACTGGCCACATAGCCAATACGGTAATTCTCCTTCCCGGCCTGCGGCGCGTTGCCAAAATCCACCTGTAACAGCTGCCAGCGGCTGACGTCCCAGGCGCAGAGCGGCGTGTGCATCGCCAGCGCCGACAGATCGCTATGCGCGGCGATCGGCTGTCGGGTCATCGACAGCCAGGCAGCATCCCGGACTTCATCAATTGCAGGCAGACGCAGCGCCAGCCAGGTATCAATCTGCGGCCAGCCAAAATCCTGCGTCAGCTTGCGAAAGCCGGGGCTCTGTAAAAACTGCGCCATTGCGCCGGCATGTTCCCAGACGTAAAGCGGCGCATAGCGGTTCTCTTCGGTATAGTCGTCTTCACGTCGGGAAACGAGGTACGCCTTAAACAGCAGCCCGGCGAAACCGTCCAGCTTCGCGCCGTTTTCCGCAATGCGGTTCTCAACGATCGCCATGTCGTAGTCAGCAGGCAGGGTGAAGCGGTATTGCATCACGATCATAACCCCTCCTCCGACAGCATCCGCCCCTGGCTGAAGCTCCAGTCATCGGCGGTGTTGAAGTGGATCATCACCATCACGTCATCCGGGTGAATAGCCAGCGCCGCATGCAGCCGTTCGCACAGCAGGCGGCAGAGATTGTGCTTCTGCTCGCGCGAGCGGGGCTTGCCCGCCAGAATATGAAACTGAATAAAATTGTCGCTGCGCCCACCGCTTTTATAGTGACGGTCAAACACGCGTAGTCTGGCCGGAAGCGCCTCAAAAATCTGAAAGCGATCCCCCGGCGGGACGGCAAACTCCGCCTCCAGACTCTGCTGCAGGATGTCGGAGATCTGTGCAATTTGTGCGTCGCTGTATCCCGGACGCAGGGAGATACGGGTGAAAGGCATCAGCGTGACTCCTCGTCCAGACAGCCAAGCGCCGACACCGCCGCCGGCCAGCCGGCGTAGAACGCCAGATGGGTGAAGGCTTCGGCGATCTCCTCTCTGCTCAGGCCGTTTTGCTGCGCGAAGTCGATATGCCAGGGCAGTTGCTGCACGCGCCCCAGTGCCGTCAGGGCGGCCAGGGTGATCAGACTGCGGTCGCGCGGGGAAAGCGCGTCACGTTTCCAGATATCATTGAACAGGACCTCCCTGCTCAGCTCAGCCAGCTTAGGCGCGACGCGGGACAGGGTTTCAGCCGTGAGTGATTTCGCCATGATGTTCTCTCCGTATTGACAGTAAGGCGATTCTGGCGCCATATTTTCATCCTGAAAATCAAATAATCTTCGGCCTACCATCCCGTATTTCAGGACGATTATGAACAAGCTTCCCCTGACGCTCGACCTCGACGCTCTGCGCACTTTTGTCACCGGCATGGAGTGCGGCAGCTTTGCCCAGGCCGCTACCCGGCTTTGCCGCTCCACCTCGGCGGTGAGCGCCCAGCTGAAAAAGCTGGAACAGCAGTGCGGAGCTGAACTGGTGATGAAGAAGGGTCGCGGCCTGGCGCTGACCCGCGATGGCGAGATCGTCATGGGCTATGCCCGCCGGATGCTGACGCTGAATGATGAGATGCAGCGCGCCCTGAAAGGCGAGCAGCTGCAGGAGGAGATCCGCATCGGCATGCAGGAGGATTTTGGTGAGTCGCTGATGCCGGGCATTCTGGGAGAATTCAAACGCCATCATCCCGGCGTGCGGATCATTGCCCGGGTGGATCGCAACCGGGCTTTGCTCACCGCCTTTGATGATAACGCCCTCGATATGGTGCTGCTGTGGCAGAACCTGCGCGAACAGCGACAGGGCCGGACAATCGGCCAGAGCCAGATGGCGTGGATCCAGCACCCGGATCTGGACATCAGCGCCCTGCTGGCCGGGGGCGAGCCCCTGCCGCTGGTGATGTTTGAACACCCCTGCCTGATGCGATCCCATGCCATCGACTGTCTGAACCGGGCGGGCATCCCCTGGCGGGTAGTGTTTGTCAGCCATAGCCTGAGCGGGATCTGGGCGGCGGTGCAGGCGGGGCTTGGTATCACGCTGCGCACCCGCATCGGGATGCCGGGCAACCTGCGGGTGGCGGGAAATGTTCTGCCCACGCCGGGGAGCCTCGGGATCTCGCTGGAACAAAAGGACGGGACCAAAGCCCAGACGATGCTGGAGCAGCTGATGGAGGCGGCACTGCTCAGGGTGACCTGATATGGCGGATCCTCGCCACAGGTTGTCAGTTTTGCGCCAGTGCCCTGCCCCCTTTTTCGCCAGGATAAAAACACAACATCACCTGGAGAACAACTATGCTGCTCAACCCCTCGCAGAAGTACGCCGCCTTTGCCCCGATTGCCTTACCCGACCGCCAGTGGCCGGACAAGACCCTGACCCACGCCCCGCGCTGGCTCTCTACCGACCTGCGCGATGGCAACCAGGCGCTGGCCGAGCCGATGGATATCCCGCGCAAGCTGCGCTTCTGGGAGCAGCTGCTGAAGTGCGGATTTAAGGAGATCGAGGTCGCGTTCCCCTCCGCCTCGGAGACGGACTTTCAGTTTGTCCGTCAGCTGATTGAGGAGCAGCGCATCCCGGATGACGTCACCATTCAGGTGCTCACCCAGGCCCGCAGCGATCTGATTGAGCGCACCTTTGCCTCGCTGGAAGGGGCGAAATGCGCCACGGTGCATCTTTACAACGCCACCGCGCCGCTGTTCCGCCAGCTGGTGTTCCGCCAGAGCAAAGAAGACATTATCCAGCTCGCCGTCAGCGCCACGCGCCAGATCCGCGCTCTGTGCGAGGCCAATCCCCAGACGCGCTGGAGTTACGAATACTCGCCGGAAACCTTCTGCTTTACCGAGCCGGAGTTTGCCCTGCAAATCTGTGAGGCGGTGGCGGATGTCTGGGAGCCCTCATCCGCACGACCGATGATCGTTAACCTGCCCGCCACGGTCGAGGTCAATACGCCCAACGTCTATGCCGATCAGATCGAGTTCTTTTGCCGTCACTTCTCACGCCGACGCGAGGTCTGCATCAGCGTGCATCCCCACAACGATCGCGGCAGCGGCGTTGCCAGCGCCGAGCTGGCCCTGCTTGCCGGTGCCGACCGGGTGGAAGGTTGTCTGTTTGGCAACGGGGAGCGCACCGGGAACGTCTGCCTGGTGACGCTGGCGATGAATCTCTACAGCCAGGGGATTTCGCCCCAGCTTGATTTCAGCGATATGAAGCAGGTGGTGGAGCTGGTGGAGCAGTGCAACCAGCTGCCGGTGCATCCGCGCCACCCTTATGCCGGCAAACTGGCGTTTACCGCCTTCTCAGGCTCGCATCAGGACGCGATCAAGAAAGGCTTTCACGCCCGTGAACAGTCGGCCTCCCCGCGCTGGGAGATGCCCTATCTTCCGGTCGATCCGAACGATATCGGCTGTAGCTATGAGGCGGTGATCCGCGTCAACAGCCAGTCCGGCAAAAGCGGCGCGGCCTGGATGCTGGAGCAAAATCATGGTCTGGTGCTGCCCCGGGCGCTGCAGCAGGACTTCAGCCGCCACGTGCAGGCGCACACCGACCGGGAAGGAAACGAGATGACGCTGAGTGCGCTGTGGCAGCTCTATCGCGAGCTCTATGGCCCGCATCAGCACGCCCCGCGACAGCTGCTGGATTACCGGACCGAAAGCCAGGCCGACGGTGGGCTGGCACTGTGGGCCCGCGTGCAAATTGCCGAGGGCATTGTGACCTTAGAGGGGAAAGGCAACGGCCTGCTCTCGGCCGCCGCCGGTGCGATAAAGGCCAGCTTTAACCTGACGTTTGCGATCGAGGATTATCACGAGCATACGCTCGGCAGGTGCAGCGAAAGCCGATCGGCGGCCTATATTCGCTGCAGTGCTAAACAAGGGATGAGCCGTTGGGGAACCGGTATCGACAACGATGTTTCCCGGGCGTCGCTTCAGGCCTTGCTGAACGCGCTGCCGGAGAGTGATGCGGGCTGGAAGTAGTCGCTCGGGGCCACGCCGAGGGTGCGGCGGAACATGGCGCTGAAGGCGCTGTGACTCTCATAGCCGAGGTCCAGCGCCACCCGAAGCACCGACTGCCCCTGGGCCAGGCGGTTCAACGCCTCCATCAGCCGCGCCCGGCGCAGCCATTCGCTGAATGCCAGCCCGGTCTGCTGGCGAAAATGCCGCAGCAGGGTGCGCTCGCTGATGTTTAACTGGCTGGCGGCCAGCGCCGTGGTCCAGCGGATGCCTGGCTCGGCCTGGATCTGGCGACACAGCCCTAGCAGCGCAGGTGCCTGAGGCTCAGGAAGGTTGAACGGCAGCACGCTTATCCCGCGGATTTCATCGAGGATCAGCTCATAAATGCGTTCCGCCCGACTACCCGCCGCATAGCTATCCGGCAGCTGCAGCGAGGCGACGATCAGCTCGCGCAGCAGGGTAGAAATCTGCACCACCTGGCAAACCGACGGCAAATCCGCCCGGGCAAAGGGATCGATAAACAGCGTCCGGGCCGCCACGTTACCGGTGATCAGCAGGCGGTGCTGCGTCCCGGCAGGCAGCCAGACGCCCCGCCCCGGCGGTACAATCCAGAATCCCTGCGCGGTCTCCACGCGCACCACTCCGCTCAGGGTATGCAGAAGCTGGGCACAGGTGTGGCTGTGCCAGGGCTCCGTTTCGCCATGGGTGTAATCATGGGCAAAGGGCACCAGCGGGCGCGTGTCAAAGCTGAACTGCTGTTGGGTGGTCATGGTTTATTTATTTTGCGCTATCTGCATGGTGATAAAGTCAAAAACCTCTGCGGCTTCGCTGGCAGAAGCAAAAACCCGTTCAGGAATGACCACACAATTATCATTCTTCATATGGATAAAAATAAACCCATTTTCCCTGTAGCTGTCCTTAACATTTTTCCAGTAGATCTTGCCGCTGGCGTTAGGAGTAATAGTTTCAACAAAAAATCGGTTTAATTTAATTTTTTGTAAGATCTCCTGGTCCTCCTGTTCAACCTGTTGCTGCTTCTGCATAACGTTATTCATCATCACGTCATACAGTTTAAACAGCGCCAGCGCGACGCCAAACAGCACCAGCAGAGCGATACTGAACATTTTGGTTCTTGCCAGAAAATCACTGTCCAGAGTAGTTCTCAGACTTAGCTGCAGCAAAGTAATCACATTAAATAAAACCGCGATCGCTAAAATAGAGACCGCAGCCTTTTGAATGAGAGAAATATAACCGTAGGGTTTGAGATACGCTTTTTTATGATCGTGGATGAGCTTCCCGGCTTGAGTGCGCTCTAAAACGGATAACGAGTAATCCACCACGATCCTGTTCTTACTTATCATGCAACCTTCTTGCTAAATTATTTCGTCCTGTATGATCCTACCTTATGAAGGCTTTTCACAGAAGACGCTAATTTTAGGTATGACATAATGCGAGAAAAAGCAAAAATATATCCAAAAGAAGAATAGTCCGAATTATGCCTCCCGGAAATGTGTGTCACGTCACAGTGGCTATTATTTATATTCAATAACTAAGGAGGCCGGGATGACATCAGGAAACAACACTTCAAAACACTACCCACGTCCACCGTTCGTGGAACAGCCGCAACAAACGCCGGGACTCGCATCTGAAATGAAGCCTATTCCCGATCATGGCGAGACAAGTTATATCGGTTCAGGGAAACTCGCAGGCAAAAAAGCGCTTATTACCGGCGGTGACTCCGGGATTGGCCGCGCCGTCGCGATTGCTTACGCCCGTGAAGGTGCCGATGTGGCCATTGGGTATTTACCGGAAGAAGAAACCGATGCGGCGGCCGTTATCGCGCTTATTCAGGCTGAAGGGCGTAAAGCCGTCGCTATTCCTGGTGATATTAGGGTGGAGTCGTTTTGCGATACCCTGGTTGAGCGGGCAGTGAGTGAACTGGGCGGTCTTGATATTCTGGTTAACAACGCCGGCCGACAGCAGTATTGCGAGTCCATTGGAGAGCTGACGACAGCCGCTTTCGATGCGACATTTAAAACCAACGTTTATGCCCCTTTCTGGATCACGCGTGCCGCCCTGCGCCACCTGACGGAAGGCGCGGTGATTATTAACACCTCTTCGGTGCAAGCCTTTAAGCCCAGCGAAATCCTGCTGGATTATGCCCAGACTAAAGCCTGCAACGTGGCGTTCACCAAATCACTGGCCAAACAGCTTGGTCCGAAAGGCATTCGAGTCAATGCCGTGGCGCCGGGCCCCTACTGGACCCCTCTGCAATCCAGCGGCGGTCAGCCTCAGGAAAAAGTGCAGCAGTTTGGCGCAGATACCCCGCTGGGTAGACCTGGCCAGCCGGTAGAGATTGCGCCCCTGTATGTTCTGCTGGCGTCCGACAGCTGCTCCTATGCCTCCGGTCAGGTCTGGTGCTCAGACGGTGGTACCGGCGTCGCATAGTGGGTTATTAAATCCGGCGCGCCTGATCAAGCGTAAGGAATATTATAAAAACCGTTACCTTAAGCGGTAACGGTTTTTTAATGAAAGCGGCACATCCCTGAAATATTATTGCAGGCGGCCAGGTTGTGCCGGAAATTCGCAACTCACGCATCATCGCTGCCGCTACGCTTATTTGTTTGGATCAAAACGTGCCCGGAGCAAATTTATCAACTATCCTAAGATCATTGATTAGATGTCCCTATTCAATTTTCAGCTGTTTTATTTTCTTTAACTTTTAGCGATTGCCTCGTTATAAGTTGTACCGTTCGGTCTTTAAAGCGCTTCGATGTAGAAGTTGATAATGTTTGCTGTTTTTTCAATCAGTTCCTGGTACTGAACGCATTACAGACCTGCGTTCCGGCGTAAGATTATTTAAAGGACAACAGCTATGACTCACATTCACGATCATTCCACTGTTAACACTCAGTATGTTGATCCGCGTCTGCCCCTGCCCGACGCGGGCAGCAGCAGTGCCGTATCATGGGGCGCCATCTTTGCTGGCGCGGCGGCGGCGGCCTCCTTGTCGTTGATCCTGCTGATGCTGGGCGCCGGGCTTGGCCTGACGTCCATCTCGCCATGGGAAAACGAGGGGCTTGAAGCCGGTACGGTAGGTATTGCGGCGATAGGATGGCTGACGTTCACGCAGATCGTGGCGTCAGGGATGGGCGGCTATTTAGCCGGACGACTGCGCACCAAATGGGTTTCTACCCATACCAATGAAATCTACTTCCGCGATACCGCGCATGGATTTTTGGCGTGGGCCGTTGCTGCGCTGGTCTCAGCCATGCTGTTGACCACCACCGTGAGTTCCATCGTGGGAGGAAGCGCTAAAGTCGTAGGTTCCGTTGCCGGCGGTGCTGCCGCAGCCACCGTAGGCGGCGCGGCGGGTATGGCGAGCGCATCATCCGATTCATCAAGTTCACCGATGGCCTATTTCGTGAATTCGATGTTCCGTCCGGGTGCCCCTGCTGGCACACCTGCGACACCTAACACCTCAGTATCACCCGATGCAACAGCTCCCGCTCCCGCTGCTCCGGCACCCGCCGCGCCTCAGCAGGATCTCTCCCCTGCTCAGCTGAGTGAAGTGACCGGTATTTTCACCAACAGCATCACCACCGGCCAGCTGCCGCAGGAAGATCGCCAGTATGTTGCCCAGCTGATTGCTCAACGTACCGGTATCAGTCAGCAAGAGGCTGAACAGCGAGTACAAGCCACCTATGACAAAGCCCAGGCGAAGTTAAAAGAAACGAAAGAGAAAGCCCAGCAAGCGGCTGATACCGCACGCAAAACTACCAGCTATCTCATGCTCTGGACATTCATCTCTCTGCTGGCGGGTGCTTTCGTCGCCAGCCTGTGTGCGACCTTCGGTGGCCGTCAACGCGATCTTTAATACTTAATTTTGCAGGAGGTTTACATGCGCTCATTACTACTGTTCTTTTTAGGCGTCCCGATCCCAATCATTATCCTGATTGCGTTGTTCTGGCACTAACCGGTATCTGACAGGATACATTCAGTCAAAACATAAATGCCCGGAAGGGCATTTATGTTTTTTACCATAACAGTCAGTGATACAGTGGCTTGCAAACATATCAAAGGATTATAAAAAATGACGATTGTGTTTATCCCTGCGCTGATCGCCGTGCTGGTAGCTAAAGAACGCGAAATGGGACGGGAACTGACCCAGGAAGAGGTTGAATTGATACGCGACAGCGCCACGGCCATCGAGCTGCCATCTGAGATTGCTGAAGATATGGCCAAAGAGCGCGGCTACCCTGACATCGATCCGGAGAATGTCTGGAGCGAGTGGCTGGCGTACAAAGCGACGCGATCGGCATAACAGTAAAATAATTTAGCGTTTCTCCCTACCCGGCGGCCAGCACCCTGCTGGGTCTTCGTCTTCGCCTCCTCCTCCACCGCAAAGATCAAAAAATCCATCGACAGTGGTTGCATTATAAAACCAAATGACGCAGGCTCTATTTAGTTTCATGTTAAAACCACTTAACGCATTCCGAGGTATCACGATGACTACGCAACGTTCAACGGCTTTGATTACAGGTGCATCTTCCGGGATTGGCGCGGTTTACGCCGACCGTCTCGCCGCCCGCGGTTACGATCTGGTGCTTGTCGCCCGCCGGGAAGCGCGTCTGCTGGCGCTGGCGGAGCAGCTGAAGCAGCGCTACGGGGTACAGGTCACTACTCTGACGGCGGATCTTACCGATGAAACCGGGATCCGCGCCGTGGAGGAGATCCTGCGCAGCAACACCGCTATCGACACGCTGGTCAATAACGCCGGCACCGCGCAGATGGCCCCCTTCCTCGCGGGGGATGTGGCGCAGCATCAGGCGATCAATATGCTCAACACCACCGCCCTGATGCGCCTGACGTATGCCCTGCTGCCGCGTCTGGCGCAGAACAACCGCGGCACTCTGATTAATATCGCCTCGGTGCTGTCGCTCCATGCCCGGGCGGGCAGCGCACTCTACAGCGCCACCAAAGCCTGGGTGCTGAATTTTACGCGTGGATTGCAGGAGGAATTTGCCGACAGCCAGGTGCGGATCCAGGCGGTATTACCGGCGGCCACCGCCACCGAGATCTGGGAGCTGTCCGGCATCACCGCTGACGACCTGCCTGCCGGGTCGGTCATGACCACCGACAATATGGTGGATGCGGCGCTGGCGGGGCTGGATCAGGGGGAGCTGATTACCATTCCGCCGATGCACGATGAAACCCTGTGGACACGCTACGAAGAGGCCCGGCTGGCGCTGTTTGCCAGCGCCCGCACCGGTGAACCGGCGCCGCGCTATCTGCCGCGCTGAGGGTTACTGCTTAAGCTGGTCGCCGTACTCGTTCATCCAGGCGGCCAGCGGCGCCAGCGCGCTTTGCAGCGTCAGGCCGAGGTCGGTGATCTGGTACTCCACCCGTGGTGGGATCTCGGCAAACACGGTGCGGGTGACCAGCCCGCGCTGCTCAAACAGACGCAGCTGGCGGGTGAGCTCCTTTTGGGTAATCGGCGCCGCGGCGCGCAGCAGATCGCCAAAGCGCACCGGCGTATTAAGCACAATCAGCCGATAGATAATCGGGATCGCCCACTTGCCGGAGAGCAGGCCAATAAAACGGGTCATCGGACAGGGTTGATGCTGACAATTTTTTTCATCTGCGCAGTTCAGTAATTCCGCCATCGCACACCTTTCGCCTCTTTAGTATCCATTTGGTACCTGGTTTCTTTTGGATACTAACGTTTCTATAGTGCTTTCTCCAGTGACAAATCAGGAGAAGCAAAATGGGTCGTTTAACTGATAAGTACACGCTGATCACCGGCGGCACCAGCGGCATTGGTCTGGCAACGGCGCAGGCCTTTCTCGCCGAAGGGGCGCAGGTGGCGGTGACCGGGCGCAACCCGCAGACCCGTGCCGAGGCGCAGCGCGTGCTGGGTGATAACGCCTGGGTGATCGACGCCGATGCGGGCGATATCCACGCGCAGCAGGCGCTGGCCGATACCCTTGCCACACGCTGGCCGCGGCTGGATGCGCTGTTCATCAACGCCGGAGACGTGACGCATGGCCCGCTGGAGAGCTGGCAGGAGGAGACATGGGACAGGCTGATGGGCACCAACCTCAAGGGGCCGTTCTTTTTGATTCAGGCGCTGCTGCCGCTGCTGAATAATCCGTCGTCGGTGATTTTATGTGGTTCGGTCAGCGCCCATATCGGGCTGCCCACCAGTAGCGTTTACGCCGCCAGCAAGGCCGGATTGCTCTCCCTGGCCCGCACCCTCTCCGTTGAGTTATTGCCGCGCGGGATCCGCGTCAACGGCCTGAGCCCGGGACCGGTCGAAACCCCGGCGCTGAGCAAGCTGGGGTTAGACGATGAAGCGCTAAAAACCCTGCAGAGCGATATCGCCAGACTGGTGCCGCTCGGGCGCTTAGGCCGGCCGGACGAGCTGGCGAAAGCGGCGCTGTATCTGGCGTCGGATGAGTCCAGCTATACCGTCGGCACCGAGCTGCTGGTGGATGGCGGAACGGCGGTCGGGCGGTAGAGGCGAAAGCAGTCCCTGAGCTTTGGACGCTGATCTCAACCCTGCGACATCGCTGTCGCGGGGTTGCGATCTCTCTGGCATAGTGGGGCAGACGCAACCTGCTGAAAGGAAGGAAACTATGCTCGAACTTCGCCCGAACTGTGAATGGTGTGACCGTGACCTGCCCCCTGACGCTCAGGACGCCAGAATCTGCTCCTTTGAGTGCACCTTCTGCGCCGACTGCGTAGAAACCCATCTCAACCATCGCTGCCCCAACTGCCAGGGGGAGCTTGTGCGCCGCCCGGTGCGACCGGCCAATAAACTGATCAACTCGCCTGCCTCCACCGTGCGGGTCCACGCGAAAAAAAGCGCCTGACTTCCCCGCTTTCTGACGATGAGGTAAATGATGATCCAGCTGCAGACCATCCCGCCACCGCGCAACTTCACCGATGTGGCCCCGGTATTGCTTACCGATGCCACGATGCTTGAGCGCAAAAATAAAGTGCTGACCCGCATGAGCGAGGCGGACTATGACGCCCTCGTGATCTATGCCGATAAGGAGCACGGAGGAAACTTCGAGTACCTCACCGGGTTTGTTCCTCGCTTCGAGGAAGGTCTGCTGATTGTCGATAAAACGGGCGCAGCAACGACGATCCTCGGCAATGAAAACCTGAAGATGGCGCAGCATTCCAGGCTCCCGGTCACGCTGAAGCACTGCCCGTACTTCTCGCTGCCGAATCAGCCGATGGACAATGAGACCTCGCTGGAGACGGTGTTCACCGACACCGGCCTTCATAAAGTCAACCGAATCGGGCTGGTCGGCTGGAAAATGTTTACCTCTGCCGGGGCCGATAACAGGCAGCTTTTCGATCTGCCCTGGTTTATCGTCGAGGCGCTGAAAAACAGCACCGGCGCCCAGCTGGAAAACGCCGCGCACCTGTTTATTGGCGGCGATAAAGGCGCCCGCGTGACCAACAACGAGAACGAAATCGCCCATTACGAATATGGTGCTAACCTCGCTTCCAGCTGCATGCTGAATGCCATGAACGCAGTAGAGCCGGGGATCCGTGAGACCGAACTGGGAGCGCTGCTCGCGGCGGAAGGCCAGTATCAGACGGTGGTGACCATTGCCGCTGCCGGGCAGCGTTTTGAGAAAGCGAATTTTTATCCCACCTATAAAAAGCTGGAACGCGGCCAGCCGCTGTCGATGACCACCGGGTTTAAAGGCGGGCTATCGAGCCGGACCGGGTTTGTGATTGCCGACGAGAGCGAGCTGCCTGACGCGCAAAAAGATTATCTGGATCGGGTGGCGAAACCCTATTTCGCCGCGGTCGCCAGCTGGCTTGAAACTGTCCGTATCGGGATGCCGGGCGGTGAGATGTATGCCCATATCGAACGGGTGCTTAACAAAACGCAGTATGGCTGGCATCTCAATCCGGGGCATCTCAGCGCCGATGAAGAGTGGATGTCCTCCCCCATTTATCCTCACTCCGCCGAGACGCTGAAAAGCGGGATGATCCTGCAGATCGATATTATCCCTTCGGTGCCGGGCTATACCGGCGTCAGCGCCGAAGAGAGCATCGCACTGGCGGATGCGGCGCTGCAAAGCAAAATCCAGGCAGCCTACCCGGAACTGTGGGGACGGATCGTCACCCGACGGACGTACATTCGCGACGTATTGAAGATTAATCTCGCGGATGAGGTGATCCCGCTGTCGAATACCGTGGCCTATTTGCGCCCGTTCCTGCTGGCGAAAGAGAAGGCGTTCACCTGCTAAGCACATCGCAAACCCGGGGGTGCCACGCCGCGTCGCCGTGACACCTTTTTTAGCGATACAGCCAGGGTCACTTGTTCGGTTGTCACGAGCGGCTATATCAAATTCCAAAACAATATGTAGAGCATGTTTCATCCTGTACTAACCTCTACATATGAAAATGCTGATCCTTATTCTCACGCTCTCGACAGAGCAAGCCACACTCCGGATGCGGGTCTGGCGCACCTTAAAAGCCTCCGGCGCGGCGGTATTACGCGACGGTGTTTACCTTATGCCGGAACGTCCGGAGGGCAGAGACACCTTTGAGCAGATAGCGCATGAAGTCTGTGCAGGCGGCGGCAGCGCCTTTGTGTTATTAGCCGAAGAGCCTGAAGGCGCGGATTTCCGTTCCCTGTTCGATCGCAGCGAAAATTACGCTGAACTGATGTCAGAGATACAGCGAACCCGTGCTGCTCTCACCCCGGATGCGGTGCTGATCCAACTGAAACAGATCCGTAAACTGCGAAAAGCCTTTCTCAAAACAGAGGCTATCGATTTCTTCCCCTCCGGTGCCAGGCGGCAGGCCGAATCCGCCCTGCAGGAGCTGGAGCTGTACGTTAATCGCATAATTTCCCCCGACGAACCCCAGCCTACGCAAGGCGAGCTGAGCCCGCTGGCTGTCAGCGACTTTAAAAATAAGATCTGGGTGACACGCAGCCGTCCCTGGGTAGACAGGCTGGCCAGCGCCTGGCTGATCCGCCGTTTTATCGATCCAGAAGCCCGCTTCTTATGGCTGGAGGATATCGCCGCCTGTCCAGCGGATGGGGTGGGTTTCGATTTTGACGGAGCACGGTTCAGCCATGTGGATTCCAGGGTGACATTTGAAGTGCTGCTGAAAAGATTTGCGCTTGAAACCCGCTCCCTGACGCAGTTTGGGCTGTTAGTGCATTACCTGGATATCGGCGGTGTACAACCGCCCGAAGCCGCCGGGGTGGAAAGTGTGCTGGCAGGGCTCAGGGAGAGCATCACGGACGACGACACCTTGCTGGCCACAGCATGCACGCTGTTTGATGGCCTGTTGATGAATTATAAACTGGGGTCCGATCATGACTAAAAACCCGTCGCACGTTATCACCGATACAGAAAGCCCGCCTCATCCGGTGAGCTTCCGGGATGCGTTTTTGTTCTGGCTCAAGCTGGGGTTTATCAGCTTCGGCGGTCCGGCAGGTCAAATCTCGATCATGCACCAGGAGCTGGTGGAGAACCGGCGCTGGATCTCTGAGCAACGTTTCCTGCACGCCCTGAATTATTGCATGGTTCTGCCGGGCCCCGAGGCGCAGCAGCTGGCGACCTATATCGGCTGGCTGATGCACCGTACCTGGGGTGGGGTGGTGGCCGGCGTCCTGTTTGTGCTCCCCTCGCTGTTGATCCTGATTGCGCTATCGTGGATCTATGTCGCCTGGGGCGATCTGCCCGTGGTTGCAGGATTATTTTATGGGATCAAACCGGCGATCACCGCGATTGTGGTCCAGGCGGCGCACCGTATCGGTTCGCGCGCGTTGAAAAATAATACCCAGTGGGCAATTGCCGGTGCAGCGTTTGTCGCCATCTTCACCCTTAATGTCCCTTTCCCGCTTATTGTTCTGTCGGCAGCCATTATCGGTTTCCTCGGGGGGCGTCTGTCGCCGGAGAGATTTTCCGGCGGCGCAGGCCACGGCGCCGCGGATAGATCTTATGGGCCCGCCATCATTGATGATGATACCCCGACTCCGGCACATGCCGTTTTCAAATGGTCACGACTGATGTGGGTGATCATCACAGGGGCGCTCCTGTGGGGGATACCGATGGCCACGCTCTGGTTGACGCTGGGATGGGAACACCCCATTACCCAGATGAGCTGGTTCTTTACCAAAGCGGCGCTTCTCACCTTTGGCGGTGCGTATGCGGTGCTGCCATATATCTATCAGGGCGCGGTGACCCACTATCACTGGCTCACCCCTACCCAGATGATCGACGGGCTGGCGCTGGGTGAAACAACGCCGGGTCCGTTGATTATGGTTGTCGCCTTCGTTGGCTTCGTCGGCGGGTATGTGAAGGCGGTTTCTGGACCCGACATGCTTTTCCTCGGGGGAGCGGTGGCCGCGACGATGGTGACATGGTTTACCTTTCTGCCGTCCTTTCTGTTTATACTCGCAGGCGGACCTTTTGTTGAAACGACCCATAATGACATAAAATTTACCGCGCCCCTGACTGCCATCACGGCAGCCGTCGTCGGAGTTATCCTCAACCTGGCCCTGTTCTTTGGCTATCATGTGCTGTGGCCCGACGGTTTTTCAGGTCATTTTGACTGGCTGGCTGCGGTCATTGCGCTCTCCGCGGCGATCGCCTTGTTCCGTTTTAAACTGAAGGTGACGCAGGTGATTGCGGGCTGCGCCGTTGCGGGACTAATGTTGCATTTACTTTTTCGGGTGTAACGGCTGCCGGGAGGCAGCTCGGTTGAAGGTAATTATGATCAGAACCCTGCATGATGGAGACACCCCCGCGCTGGCGCAGCTGTTCCTCGACGCGCGACGCCGCACCTTCTACTGGGTGGATCCGTCGCGGTTTCAGCTGGATGATTTTGCCCGCCAGACCCAGGATGAGCAGATCTGGGTGGCAGAGCAGGACGGGCGTCTGTGCGGTTTTATCGCCATCTGGGCCGAAGAGAATTTCGTCCACCATCTGTATGTCGACGAAGCCTGCCACGGCCAGGGACTGGGGCGCGCGCTGTTGGCGCACGGACTAGCGGATATAACGCAGCCGGCCTCACTGAAGGTGGCGACCCGCAACGCCCAGGCGCTGGCCTTCTATCACCGGCTGGGCTGGCAGGAGACCGATGAGATGGGCGTCTGTGACATCACCGGGCCGTGGCGGAGGCTGGTGCTGCCGTTTACATCACGCTTTCTCAATCCTCGCCGGTAACCCCTGGCGCACCGAGGATCCCGTTACCCATTCCAGCCACGGACCCGGCACTTTGCGGGTGGGATCGGCAAAACCGAGATCGTTGAGATTCACCCCGGAGGCAATCTGGCTGCGCTGCGCCAGCGGCTCGCCATCCAGCCAGTGCTGCCGTGCCCCCATCTCCCTGTGACCGTAGCCATGCTCCATGGCAATCACCCCCGGCATCACCCCAGAGAGTAAACTCACCTGCGCCTCCACGCTGCCGCCGGGCGTCTGTATCCGTGCGAGGTCACCGTGCTGTAGGCCAAACCGTGCGCCATCCTGCGGGTGGATCGCCACCAGCCCCGTCGGTTTCACGTGATGCAACCGTTCCACGACGGTGCTTGAACTGCTCATCACGTTCGATTTAAACGACATTAGCTGCATCGGCCACTCCGCTGGCGGATAGACTGCCTCCAGCGCCCGGCCATCAGACAGGCGGGCCGGATACCAGGTCGGACAGCCGCTGAAGCGCTCGCCGGTGATGGCGTGTTTGTAAGCCGCCACCTGCGGGTTCCAGATATGCAGCGGTTTAGTCCACTCTGTCCCCATCATCTCCCCTTTGCGACCTGAGGCCTCCGGTGCAAACCGCCCTCCCCGGCTGTAGAGAAATGCCACCGGCAGGACCTCCTGAGCCGTCAGGGTCTGTTCGATCGCCGGGAAGATGCGATCCACACCCGACAAAACCCTATCCTGCTCGCTGGCGGCGGGCAGCGGCTTCTGCCCGGCAAAAGCGATATTGGCGGCAACGCGCAGATAGTAATCTTCAGCACGATGGAGAGGGTGCATTTCCCCCTGCGCATCCGGGATGGCGTTGTCGCCAAACCCCGGAAGCTGCATCCGTTTTGCCACCGCAATACAGAACGCCTCCATGGACACCGGCTCGCCCCCGGCGGTTTTCGCCGTCGCGGCGGCCACCACCGGCCAGCGTGCGGTGGACGTTTTACTCGCCACCCCGCCCCAGGGGGCGCTGAATCCCCAGCTTTCGAAATTATGGGTATCCGGGACGATATAGTCCGCCAGGGCGGTGGTCTCATTCATGAACGCATCAATGGCGATAAACAGCGGCAGGCGCTGCGGATCCGCCAGGCGCTCCTCAATCACCGCCCGCAGCCCCGGAACGCCGTACAGCGGGTTGGTCATGTTGGAGATCCACGCCTTCAGCGGATAGGGATAGCCCGCCAGCGCGGAGGGTAACAGCTCGGTCAGTTGCCCGGCGACAAAGGGATACCATGGCGCTGCGGCGGGCCACGGCGACTTGCCTGCGGCGATTTTCGCCCGGTACTCCTCCGAGCCGGCATAATCGGCTTTACTGCGGGCGATATTGAGCCCTTTGGGCGCCACCTTGCCGGGGAACTGCTCCAGGTTATAGCAGGCCCCATTCACCTCACCGTTGAATTTGCCGCCGCCGACGAACACCCCGCCGCTGAGGCTCATGTTTCCCAGCAGCACGTTAAGCATCATCACCGCCCAGGCGTTATAGAACCCGTTTCCGGACATCATGCCGCCGTGAGTCACTACCGCCGCCTTACGACCGTAGCTTGTGAAAGCCGTGGCCAGCGCGACGATCCGATCGACTGCCACACCGCACTGCTGGCTGTAGGCTTCCAGGGTAAAGCGCTGAGCCGACTCTTTCAGACACTGGAAGCTACTTTTCACCGTTACCCTGGTGCCATCGTGCAGGGTCACCTGCCGGGTCACCAACAGCGCGCCGCGATCGCACTGGCTGACGGGTACCAGACCACCCGCCTCGTTCACCACCAGCGCCTCATCTGCCTGCCCCTCCTCCCCGTAAAGATGGGAAAGGTGCAGGTGTTGCCCCATCAGAGGGTGGTTTTCATCGGCAATCGCCAGCCAGGTGGCGTTGCTCCAGCTCTTCTCCCCGGCGCGCGCCATCGCCTCACGGCTGGTGAGCGTCAGATAGTCCGCAGCATAGCGCTCGTTATCGATGATCCAGCGGATCATCGCCATCGCCAGCGCCGAATCCGTGCCGGGCTTCACCGCCAGCCAGTGGCCATGATCGTCGGCCAGCACCGTGGTTAGCGGCAGGGCCGGTGAGACCACCACGTAGTTAAATTTCCGCAGCCGGGCGCTGGCAAGCTGGCGGGCCTGGCGCTTGAAAGGGTTGCCCGACTGGGCCGGCGAGGTGCCCATAAACAGCGCGAACTCGACGTTTTCCCAGTCCGGTTTGACGTGCGGGTTTTTATCCAGATCGCCCATCAGCGCCCCGGATCCTGCGCGGTAGGCCAGCCCGCAATAGGCCCCGTGGGCACCAAAGTTCTTCGATCCAAAGCTGTTGAGGGCAAAACGGCGCAGGAAGCCATCCCGGCCCTCATCGCTGGTGTTGGTCACCAGCAGCTGATTGACCTTTGGACCGTACGCTGGATGGCGGGCATCCACCGGAGTGGTGAGATCGCGAATGGCGCGCAGTCCGTCCACGTGCCCCTCCCCGAACAGATCCCCACCTTCCACGACCTCTTCGATCAGCTGCTCGAAGCTGATGCGCTGCCATTTCCCCTCGCCGCGTTTGCCCGCGCGCTTCATCGGGGTGAGGAGCCGCAGCGGGCTGGTCAGGCTCTCCAGCAGCGTAGCCCCGCGCGCGCAGGCGGTGGAGCGGGATTCGAGTCCGCTTTCTCCGGCAAGCCGGGCCATCGCTTCGGCAAACGGCATCGTGCCGGGAAACGGTTTTTCATGGGAGAGCGGATGCCAGGGGTTACCGGCGATGCGCAGCACCTGGTTCGCCTGCTTGTCCACCCGTACCCGGATGCCGCACAGCGTCCAGCAGCCAAAACACTGGGTCATGGAGACCACCTGGCCGGGCGTGTTCTCCCAGCCGTTGCGGGCGCAGCCTTCCGGGGGAAGCGAGTTGCCGTGGATCCGGTCGCGGGTCACTTTGCCGGAGGTGCTGTTGACCAGCCCTTCAACGGCCCGCCGGGCGACATCGCGATAGCTCAGACCGAACGCGGCAAAACCACCGGCGGCCACGCCGATTTTCAGCCATTGACGGCGGGATAATTTAGGCATGCGGGTATCTCCTTGAAAGCCAGGTCACGCACTCCCCGAGGACGATCGTCAGGGCCAGCCACAGACCGAAGGTGCCGATAATCGCCAGCAGGCCGTCGGTCCCCATCGGCAGAGAGTAGTCATTCGTCAGGGCGTTGTATTTCGGGATAATTTGCCCACCCAGCAGCACAGCCCAGCGCAGCGTCCAGCAGAGGATCGCCACCAGCAGCGCGCTTGCGAGCGTGATAAAGAACGGGGGTTGATACCGGCTGGCATACAACGAGACCGCCAGCGCCGCTGTCCACAGCAGCATCAGGGTAAGCAGGTAAAGGCGGATCTCACCGCCGAGCTGCCACTGCTGGCGCAGCGCTTCCCCCGACAGGGTATCGCCGAGATACCACGCCAGCATCACCGCCCCGAGCAGGACGAGGGTCACAACCTGCCCCTGCGCCAGCCGCCGGGTAAGATCGCGCATCGCCAGGCCGAGCATCGCCAGCAGCACGCTCATGGCGCTGAAGAACATCGCCGCCGGGAGCCAGTAGCTGAACCACACCGGTCTGGCGCGCACCACGGAGACTTCCCGCCCGGTTTAGAGCAGCAGACCGATGGCCGTCAGCGCCGTCGCCAGCGCCAGCGCGCGCAGCAGCCGGGTATCGCCCCTGCGCAGATGAAAAAGCAGGAACCACAGCCCCAGCAGCAGCGTGAACAGCGGTAAAAAGAGCGCGCCCCAGGGCATCCACGACCAGGGGGTCGGCCAGGCGTAAAAGTGCCAGAAGCGGGCAGTCTGGTGCAGGTCGGCGGTCAACGCCAGCGGAGCGGTGATCCCGCAGGTGAGAGCGATAAACAGGCACACCCGCTCACACTGCTCGCCGTGCCGGTGTCGCAGCCAGCGGGCCGCGCAGGCCAACAGGGCGGCACAGGCGGCAATCCCGATAAAGAAAAAGTACTGCACGGCCCAGGGCAGCCAGGTAATTGCCTGGGGTTGAGCCAGCATCTCATTAATGACCATATTCCACCTCCTGCCAGAGTGCAGGCCGGGCGCGGCCCTGCAGCGGCGAGACAAAGGCCTCATCCAGCCCGAGATAGAAGACGTGCGGCCGGGTATTGTTTTCCGGCTTCAGCACCTTGATGTCGTCCCGGTGCGTCGCCAGCATCCGGCTCAGGGTGCTGCCGGGATCTTTAAGGTCGCCAATGATTCGTGCTCCCCCCACGCAGGATTCCACGCAGGCCGGCAGCAGTCCGGCTTCGAGACGGTGCGCGCAGAAGGTGCATTTATCCGCCGTCTGGGTGGCATGGTTGATAAAGCGGGCATCGTACGGACAGGCCTGCACGCAGTAGGCGCAGCCGACGCAGCGGGTGTTGTCGATCACCACGATGCCGTCCTTACGCTGGAAGGTGGCCTGCACCGGGCAGACCGGCACGCAGGGCGGGTTATCGCAATGGTTGCACAGTCGGGGCAACAGCACGTTAGTCACGTCGTCGCGGTCGGCAAGCCGGACCTGATACTGGTTGACGGTGGTACGAAACGCCCCTTGCGGCGTCTGGTTCTCAATGGTGCAGCTCACCGTGCAGGACTGGCAGCCGATGCAGCGGCGCAGATCGATCAGCATGGCGTAGCGATGCTGGTCAGAACCTTCATGCCGCTCCGGGCCAAACGCGATCCCCGCCTCCGCCAGCGGTACCAGCGCCGCACCGGCCGTGACAACGCCCATTTGCTGTAAAAACTGGCGCTTACTGATGTCCATGTTGCCCTCCACTCAGTGCCCGTAAGAAAACGATCAGGGATGGTATTACCTGACCAAATGTGGTTATTTACAGTCTAAAAATCTGGCCGGGTCGCTCACTATTGTGGTTAACCACATAAACCCGACGGGCTTGATCTAACGCAAAAGAAAGGGGCAGGTATTGCATGGAGCGCAGCGTAAAAATCCTTTTGTTCCTGATCCTTACCGGCCTCACCTCCCCGCTGCGGGCAGCCGACTGGACCATCGGCATCCTGGCCTTACGCGGTGAAACCGCCACCCGCACCCACTGGCAGCCGCTGGTCGACTCGCTCAATCACGCCGTGCCCGGCGCCCACTTCCGCCTGCTGCCGCTGGATCTCGACGGCATGCGCGAGGCGGTGAACCAGGGCACCATCCAGTTTGTGCTGACCAACCCGGGGCAGTTTGTGCAACTCAACAGCCACTATCATCTGCGCTGGCTGTCGTCGTTGCGCTCCGGGCAGGGCGACACCGTGGAGAGCATGACCACCGGCAGCGCCATTGTGGTCAGAGATGCCAGCGGCATTACCCGTCCACAGGATCTGGCCGGAAAAACGCTGGGTGCGGTGGATCCGCAGGCCTTCGGCGGCTATCTGCTCGGCTACCGGGCGCTGCGGGATGCCGGGCTGCAGGTGGATGAAAGCAAGGTGCGCTTTGTCGGCTTTCCGGCCGATGCCCTGCTCTATCTGCTGCGTGAGGACGCTATCCAGGCCGCCATCGTGCCGGTCTGTTTACTTGAGAGCATGGACAGCGAGGGGCTGATCGACAAAAGCCAGTTTCGCGTGCTGCTGCAAAAAAACGTCGCCTGGCACTGCCTGACCAGCACCCCGCTCTATCCTGACTGGTCATTTGCCGCGCTGCCCGGCGTGGACGATCGGGTGGCGGATGCGGTGACCCGGGCCCTGCTGAGTTCTCCCCGCTGGGGGGCCCCTACCTCCACCAACGACACCGAAGCCCTGCTGCGCGAACTTAATCGCCACCCGGAACAGCAGCGGATTGGACAGACAATAATCGACTGGGTGCGCCAGCACCGGCTGGCTATCGGGCTGTGTTTACTGCTGGTGGCACTGTTCATCGCCAACTATGGCTGGGTGATGGTGCTGGTGAATCGACGCGGCAAAGCGCTGGAGCAGGCAAACAGCCAGCTGCGCGCCCAGCAGCAGGCCCTGGAGCAGGCCCGGCAGATGAACATGCTGGGGGAGATGGCCTCCGGCTTTGCCCATGAGCTTAACCAGCCGCTGGCGGCCATCCGCATGTATGCCCAGGGCGGGCTGAACCATCTGTCAGGGGCTGAAAAACGTGGCGCAGTCGAGAAGGCGCTGATCAATATCGAATCACAGGCCGAACGCTGCGGGTTGATTATCCGCCACCTGCGGGAGTGGGCCAACCCGGCGCGGCAGACTGAACCTGCGACGGAAAGTTACACCCCCTGCGATGTTGCCGGGACCCTGAGGCAGGTGCTGGCCCTTCTGCAGCTGGATAAGGCCGCGCCCGGCCTGAGCGTTTATCTCAACAGCCACCAGAGCGTCCTGCTCTTTCTGCCCCCGGTGGTACTGGAGCAGGTGCTGGCGAATATTATTTTGAACGCGGTTCAGGCGGGGGCCAGCAACCTGTGGATAGACCTCTACCCTGATGATCAGCAGTACCAGATTGTCCTGCAGGACGATGCTGGCGGCATCCCCGCAGAGCAGCTCTCTGACCTGTTCCGCCCTTTCCATTCCGGCAAAAAAACCGGCATGGGGCTGGGGCTGGTCATCTGCCAGCGGCTGCTGCGTGGCGTCGATGGCGATATCAGCGTGCACAACCACCGCGCGCCGGACGGCAGCGAGGGGGTACGCGTGACCCTCACCTTCCCCACTGATGAGAACAACGGAAAATCGCAATGATTCACCTGGTTGACGACGACGAGGCAGTTACCAGCGCCTGCAGTTATTTACTCGAGAGCCTGGGCCACAGCGTCCGGTGCTGGAACAAGAGTGAGCAGTTTCTGCACGAAGCCCCGCTAGACACAACGGGCGTCGCATTGCTGGATATGCGGATGCCGGAGATGGACGGGCATGCGTTATTTCAGGCCATGCGCGAAGCTCACAGCACCCTGGCGGTGATCTTCCTCACCGGGCACGGCGACGTGCCGATGGCCGTCCAGGAAATCCAGTCTGGCGCGGTCGATTTTTTACAGAAACCTGTCGCCGCCGGGGCGCTGAAGGCGGCCATTGAGAAAGGGTATGCCCACTCGGCGCGCCTGACGCAGACCAACGATCTCCGGCTGCGCTACGCCACGCTGACGCCAAAAGAGAAAGAGGTGGCACACTGCGTCGCCGCCGGTCTGATGAATAAAGATATTGCGCTGAAAATGCATATCGCGCTCCGCACGGTGGAAGTTCATCGGGCGCGGGTGATGGAGAAAATGGACGCGAAGAGTATGGCGGAGCTGGTATTGCAGATTAACCGTTCAGGGGCATAAAAAGGCCTGCCGGAGCAGGCCCCTGAATTTACTGCAACGCGTCGAGAATGCGATACGCCGCCTTCACCCGTTCCGGGTTGGGGTAATTTTTATTCGCCAGCATCACAATGCCGAGCTGCTTTTCAGGGATAAAGGCGATGTAGCTGCCAAACCCGCCGGTCGCCCCGGTCTTATGCACCCACGAGGCCTTCACCGGCGGCTGCGCCGGGGTGATGGCTGTAACATCGCGCGCCGCCAGGGCGTACTTATTATCTGCCCCCTGCTCCAGGGTGCGGGATGTCACCGGCCAGTTGAGCATCTCCCAGCCCAGGCCCTGATACATCTCCCCCACCTGCCAGTAGCGCGACCGGGCGATGGCCATCCCTTTTTTCAGCGTCGCGTTCTGAATGTTTTCCGGCTGGAGGTTGGCCTGCAGCCAGCCCGCCATATCGACGATAGAGGTTTTCACCCCGTAGGCTTCTGCATCCAGCATGCCCGGCGAGACGTGTACCGCCTTGCCGTCCCGGTAGCCCCAGGCATAGTTCGCCTGTTCACTGGCCGGGACGGTAACCCACGTATGGTTAAGGTTTAGCGGTTTCAGCACCCGGCGGGTGAGCGCCTGCTCGAAATTCATCTTTGAGGGTTTGACCGCCAGGGCACCAAACAGGCCAATACTGGCGTTGGCATACAAACGCTTCGTACCCGGGGCCCACTCAGGCTGCCAGGACTGATAGTATTTTTCCAGCGCCGCGGCGTCGGTGACGCTGTCCGGCACCTGCAGCGGCAGGCCGCCCGCGGTGTAGGTCGCAAGATGCAGAAGCGTGATCCCTTCCCACTGCTTGCCCGATAACGCAGACCAGTAAAGGCTTGCCGGATCGCTGAGCGCAATCTCCCCGCGCGCCACCGCATCGCCGCCCAGCACCCCGGTAAAGGTTTTGCTCACCGAGCCCAGCTCAAACAGCGTCTGGCGGGTGACGGGCCTGTTCCCGGCGACGTCCGCCTGTCCCCAGGTGAAGAAGTACGGTTTGCCCTGATAAACCACTGCCACCGCCATACCCGGGATCGCCTGCGCCTTCATCAGCGCCGTGATGGTGGGGTTAACCACCTGCGCGACCTGCGCCTCCTCCGGCGTGGTGGCCAACGCGGAGCCGGACAGGCAGACAAGGAGCGTACAGAGCAGAGATTTATTCATCAGGATGATCTTTATCGAAAAGTGAGGAGGACTATTTTGCCGGTCTGGAGGGGGGAAGTAAAACGGGGGCCCTGCAGCCCCCTTGTTTACGGATAACATTTAACGTGCCGGTTTCGCGCTGAGTCGCCCTGACTTCTTTAACGCCCGAATGCCAATGCAGGCCAGCAGAATCAGCCCCACCAGCCCGGCGGAGAGCACCCAGTCGTCTGAGGAGTCGTTCAGCACCCGCCCGCTCAGCAGGACCAGCACCAGCAGCGTGATGCTGATGGTGCTGTACTCTTTCACCACCACCCGACGCCAGTTAAATGAGAAGGTGCGTAGCGTCTGGCTCAGCCCGCGCAGGCGGGGCATCAGGCGCGGCGTGGTGGCGCAGTAGTGGCGGTAGGCGTCGCCAAAACGCCCCAGCAGGTAGTGCTCTTCGGCGGCGATAATGCAGGCATAGGCCAGGAAGAACAGCGGAAGGGTGATCGCCAGATACCAGGGGTTATTCGACGCCACGCCAAACCCGACAATCATCAGCAGGTTGCCGAGATAGAGCGGATTGCGGCAGTGCGCGAACAGCCCGTTCTGTACCAGGTCGTTGGCATAGACGCGCTTGTTACGCCCGCCACGGACAATATAGTCCAGCCCCACGGTGAGAATACGTATCCCCTGCCCGACCAGGGCGATCAGGCTGCCCAGGATCAGCATCATCACACTGGCATCGCTGACCCGCTGAAAGCCCGCAAAGAGAGTCAGGTACAGCAGGGGGAACAGGGCGTTGCGGGTGCGGAATAAGAAATTGCCGACAGAGACCATCATTTGATCGCCACCATGCCGCAGAAGTTATACCAGCGGAAGAAGACCTCCACCCGGCTGAACCCGGCATCGGCCAGCAGCTGTCGGTTCTCACTCTCCGTATAGGGGATCAGCACATTTTCCAGGGCTTCGCGCTTCTGGCTGATCTCCAGTTCGCTGTACCCGTGCCGCCGCTTCATGTCGTAGTAGTACCTGATAAATCGCCGGTTAAGATCGGGGGCGTCGCAGACCACCTTCTCCACCAGAATCAGCGCCCCGCCCGGATTCAGCGCCTGCGCGATAGAAGTCAGTACCGCCCGACGGTGAACCGGACGCACGAACATCAGCGTCAGCAGCATCGTGACCACCGAGGTATTTTCCGGGAGCTGCATCTCTTTCAGATCGTGGCACAGAAAGTGCGGGGTGCGCCCCGAAGGACGTTGTTCAAATTTCGCCCGGCATCTCTCCAGCATCTCGGGAGAGTTATCAATGCCGATAAAGCTGACATCCGGCGCCACGACCCCGTCCATCAGCGCCAGGGTGGTGCCGGTGGCGCACCCCAGATCGCACAGGTGGCTGCCCGGGACGGCAAAATCCGCCGCCAGTTCGCTCACCATCCGCTGTATTTCCTGATAAAACGGCACAGAGCGATCGACCATATCGTCAAATACCCCTGCCACCTGCTCATCAAAGCGAAAATCTTCGGCTTCTTTTTGCTGTGCAAACACCTTATCCAGAGTCATAAGTTATTCCGGTAAAAAGACATCACAACGTTCCCCCGCCAGGAGAGGACGGGGCCTGAAATTAAATTTTTTATTAGTCAGAATTGAAATGCAGTTTATGGCGTCAGGCTTAAGAAAAGCTTAGTAACATATAGACGGGGGCAGAAGAGAGTGCCAGTGGCGTCACCCAACATGGCACGGTGGCATGGCGATCGTGCAGCACAGATCCCGATTACGCGCGGCCAAACAGCAGTCGGTCCCCCATACTTATCCCTATTTTCCGTAAATATTTACCATGAATAATCTGCTCCTGTTCCCACTCGGAGAGGGCCCTGTCGGTGTCATCAGGCCAGGCTCGCAGGGCATCCCCTAACGCCAGAGCATTGGCGGCCGCTTTTGAGGTGCTTGCTGCGGTATGAGGCCGGGGAACAGAAGCGGCATCACCCAGTAGAATCACCCTGCCCTTTACCATCTTATCGACGGCCAGATCGCGTATCGCCTGGGCAAAGGGCTCCTTTGTTGCCTGCACGATGTCGCGAAAACCGGGTGGGAGCAAAGTTTGCGCTTCAGCATAGAGATGCGCCTTCCAGCGTGCGTCCAGCAGCCCTTCCGGCACGGAATAGCTTCGCGCTACACCGTCGGTCCCCGTCATGATCGCTTCCCGCTGCGCGTCGTTGACAACCCGATACCAGACCCAGTTGTAAAAGCGGTGACCTGGCCGTAAATCGTTATCCGCGCCCGGCACCAGATAGCCCAGAATGTGCGACCCCGCGTTGCTGGCGAAAGCAAAGTCGCCGTGAAGCCGCTGTCTGGCCTGCTCAGGCATGTCGTTTTCCGGCACCAGCCCGCGCCATGCAATATACCCGGCGTATTCCGGCGTGTCGTTCCACAGCAGTGTGCGGACAAATGAACCGTTGCCGTCAGCCCCGATAAGCAGATCCCCGGTCTCCCTTGCGCCATCTTCAAAGATGGCGGTGACGTGCTGGTTATCAGGAAAGGCTAAATCCGTAAGCACACGGTTTTTATGGTAATGAATATCGCTAATCGTCGAGCGCATCAGGGAATAGATCAACGACCACGAGGTTTGCACCTGGGGCGCAGGCTGCCGCTGTTCCACCGATCCGTCCGGGCGGTAGACCACTCTGTGGGCCGAGCGCACACCCAGATTGTCCCAGTCGCGTTCGATGCCGCTGCGGCGGATTAACGCCACCACTTCGGGCTGCAGCACGATGCCGCCGCCCCGGCTGTCGAGATCCCGGGCCGAGCGTTCGAAAATATCGACGTCCCAGCCCGCCTGCTGCAGCATGTTTCCTGCAAATAATCCCCCTAACGAGCCGCCGATAATCAGGGCGCGTTTTCTGGGGTGCATTTCACCGATCATGGCGGACTCCTCCACCTTTAAGCAGGTCGCGATAAGCATCCATGATGTAATAGCGCAGCTGATCCACCGGAACGGCGCCCGTCAGCCGGATACCGGCAATATCAAAGGTGGGAACGCTGTTGATATCGCCCTGCCGCGCCAGGTCTTCCAGCTGGATCACCTCCGCCTCTCCCGCGGTACTGAGCAGATAATGGCGCGCGGCCTCTTTGTTCATCCCGCACTCGCCGGCCACCTCCACAAGAACATCAGGGTCGCCAATATCTCTCCCCTCCTCGAAGTACGCCTGAAACAGACGCTTCACCAGCAGGGATCGGGACGTTCCGGCAGGAGCAAACTGCGTCAGTCGATGCGCCGCAAAGGTATTGGGGACGCGCTGAATGGCCGGATAGTTAAAGGTGACATCGTCCGTTTCCCCTTTTTCAACGGTATGCTCATCCAGCTGATGTGAATATTCCCAGCTCCCGAATTTAGCGCGGCGATAGGCGACCCGGTCCATGCCCTCCAGCGGCATACCCGGGTTAAGCTCAATGGGCAGCCAGTCGACCGCGACCTCGACGTCTTCGGGTAACGATTGCAGCACTTTTTCCAGCCGGGCATCCGCAATCCGGCACCAGGGACAGATAAAATCTGATGTTACGTTGATGGAGACTTTCATGTTTCACCTCTCAGGATGGAGAAGGCTAACACTGTTACTTACAGGTGATAATATGGTTAAAACAGCTAACAGAGTTGCGCAAGGCGCAACGATTTGGGGAGAGTAATAATGGATATGCTGGCATCGCTTGAGGCCTTTATTACGGTCGTCGAAGAGGGCGGGTTTGCACCGGCGGGGAGAAAGCTGGCCCTGGCGACCTCTTCGGTCACCCGACAGATTGACGGCCTGGAGAAGGTGCTGGGCACGCAGCTGCTGACCCGCTCGACCCGAAGCGTGGCGCTGACGGCGGCCGGACATGTCTATTTCGAGCACGCGGTGAGGATCCTCAACGACCTGGAGTATGCCAATCAGGAGGTGCGGGACCAGACCGGGGAACCCCGGGGGGTGTTAAGGATCAGCCTGCCGGTCTCGTTTTCCAGGCTGCATATCGCCCCGCTGCTGGCCCCCTTCTCTCGCCGCTATCCGTTAATCTCCCTTGATCTGACCTTTACTGATGAAGTCGTCGATCTGGTGGAAAAGCGGCTAGACTTGACTGTCCGACTGGGCAAGGTCGACTCCCCCAACCTGATCGCCCGTAAGTTGCTTTCCCAGCGCCGGTGCATCTGCGCCAGCCCGGACTACCTGAAAGCGCAGGGTTATCCTGATGCGCCCGGGGATCTTAAAAACCATAACTGCCTGATCTTTTCCTATTCGTCCGGCAAAACGAAGTGGTATTTCAGCGGGGAGAGCCAGGCCGCCATCGATGTGAAAGGCACCCTGAAGTGCAACAACTCAGAAATATTGCGCGAAGCGGTGTTGAGCGGGTATGGCATCGCGCTGCTGCCTGACTGGCTGATAGGCAAGGATATTGAGGAAGGGAAGCTGATCCGGTTACTGCCGCAATGGCGCGCGGAAGTAAACGACGGGGAGGATGATTCCGCAATTTATGCCATCTACCATCCCACCCGCAGGAACACCAAAAAAGTGAAGGTATTCGTCGATTTTCTGATGGCGCATCTTTCATCAGAGTCGGAAAGTGAATAGCGCAAATGGTGCAGCATTGCGTCTGACGCAACTTACTTTTGCGTAAAGGTGAGGTTCTGTTATCGCTGGCTGTGCGGTATGTTGATGAATATTCAAGGATAAAAATCGCCATATTTTATTTCTAACGCTGCAATCTGGAGTGACATGTATGTCTAAACCCAAGCTGTTTACACCGTTACGTATCCGCAATCTTGAACTCGAAAACCGTATCGTGATCGCCCCCATGTGCCAGTATTCCGCCGAAGAGGGCTGCATGACCGACTGGCACACGCTCCATCTGGGGCAACTCGCCCTGTCCGGCGCGGGCCTGCTCACCATTGAGGCGGCAGCCGTCTCCCCGGAAGGCCGCATTACCTACGCAGACGTCGGGCTCTATGATGACAAAACCGAGGAAGCGATGGCCGGGGTGCTCAAGACTATCCGTAAGTGGTCAGATATCCCTGTCGGCATCCAGCTGGCCCACGCAGGCCGCAAAGCCTCAACGTACAAGCCCTGGGATAAGCACGGTCAAATCCCACCCGATCAGGAGGGTGGCTGGCAAACCTTAGCCCCTTCTGCGGTGCCATACAGCGAGGGTTATACGATCCCAACTGCCCTCGACAGCAACGGCTTAGCCGAAATCCGCAACCAGTTCGCGGAGGCCGCAAAACGTGCCGCCCGACTGAATATTGACCTGATCCAGATCCACGCCGCGCATGGCTACCTGCTACATCAATTCTTATCCCCGCTCTCTAACCAGCGCACGGATAATTACGGCGGCTCGCTGGAAAACCGCGCCCGCTTCCCGCTGGAGATCGTCGACGCGGTGCGGGAAGCCTTCCCTGCCGATAAAGCCATCAGCGTGCGTATCTCCGCGACCGACTGGGTCGAGGGCGGATTTAACCTCGAGGAGGCCGTGGAATTCTCGAAAATGCTGGAAGCTCGCGGCGTGGATGCGATTCACGTCTCCAGCGGCGGTCTGCACCCCGATCAGCAGATTGAGGTCTACCCTGGCTATCAGGTGCCGCTGGCAAGAGCGGTGAAAGCTGCCGTGAATATTCCGGTGGTGGCGGTGGGATTAATCACCGACCCTGAACATGCGGAGTCCATCGTCGCCAGCGGGGATGCGGATATCATTGGTATTGCCCGTGGCGCGCTCTACAACCCGCGCTGGCCGTGGCATGCGGCGGCGGAGCTGGGAGCCCAGGTGCATGCGCCGGATCAGTATCTGCGCTGTCAGCCGCACACGCTGAAGAATCTGTTTAAGTCCTGATCCTGTCTCTGACAAGTACCCGTGGCATCACGGGTATTTTTCATGCGCCCAGGAATTAAAAAGCCAAAATTCTGCGAGAGCAGACAAGATAATGATGAAGCGAACCAAAGAACTCACAATTGCTCAGTTAAAAAAGAGTCAAGTTCTGCTCACAGCCGCGGGAATAAGAATTAATGCAAAATCATATATGCCGTGCAGAACGTAAAGAAAATAACAAATATCCAGCTGAACCAGTAGAATGCATTACTTGCACCCAACCCTGTGCGAGAAACAAAGACATTATCCGTTGCAACAAATAACCCGGACGTCCTACGAAATTGAGCAATATAATAAACGCAATAACCCAGCATGAGAAATATGAATAACACACCGCCGACCTTATGAGAAAAGATCGCAAGCAGCAAGCTAACAGCTATTATGCCCAAATAGACGACTGCTGCGGTAGATTCCATTTTTTTTAATTTGTTCCTGATAGCGCTATCATGCAGCGCTTTCCAGCGTCGAAGCGTACTGATACTGAAAGCATATTTTTCGCACAACGCTTTATCAGGTACGCCTTCTTTAGCCTGGCGAAGAAAATCTGCAATTTGTTCCTCTGTAAAACGCTTTCTACTCATAGAGTCTCTTCCTTCGCAGAACATAGAGGGGATTTGTCCTCACCTGAAAGATGAGTAACGGAAAAGATTCTAAGTGAGAGAGGTACAGATTTTAGATACAAAAAAGCCCGTTTTCACGGGCTTTTTATGCAGGAGAAACCAAAAGTTATCGTAAATTTTGATTTCGCCTTAAATTTGGCGGAAGCGTAGAGATTCGAACTCTAGAACCCTTTCGGGTCGCCGGTTTTCAAGACCGGTGCCTTCAACCGCTCGGCCACGCTTCCAGAGTGAGGCGCACTATAAACATCTCTGCGCGCTATGTAAAGGGGAGAAGTGAAGAATTTGATAATGTTCCGGTTTTACACCCTGCGCACTTTTTTGCACATATGTGCAAACTGTTAGCAAAAATGTAACATTGCGTCGATATATTCCGGACTGTCTATCACAGCCAGGGATAAGCCCGTGTCTTACCAGTCTAATATCCACCCACGCCCCAGCGCGTGGCAAAAGCTCCGCCATACGCTGTCGATTGTCAGCCATGAGCCCGCCAACCTGCTGGCGGTGCTGCTGCTCGCTCTGTTCAGCTGGATAATCCTGGCCCCGGTCATTTCCGTGTTGCTGAATGCGCTGCTGGTGCAGAGCGGGGATGAAGGCCGCACCGGGGCAACCGAAGGGGCATTTACCCCCTACTATCTGCTGCGCACGCTTAGCTCGCGCATGTCCGATCTCCTGCTCTGGACGCCGTTGCTCAATACCCTGGCGGTGGCGCTGAGCACTGTCGCCATCGCCCTGGTGGTCGGGATCGTGCTGGCGTGGCTGGTGAACCGTACCGATATCGCGGGCCGCAAGTGGTTTGCCACCCTGCTTATTGTGCCCTTCATGCTGCCCTCCTGGACCTTTGCCCTGGCGTGGAGCACGATTTTCAAGAACCACGCCATCGGCGGGCAGCCGGGATGGCTGGAGGCGATGGGGATCCAGACCCCGAACTGGATGGCCTACGGCTATTTCCCGATTGTGACCATTATGGTGCTGCACTACGCCCCGCTGGTGATCCTGATTGTCGGCAACGCCCTGAAGCGCATGGACAGCCAGATGGAGGAGTGCGCCCAGGTTCTCGGCGCATCCCGTCGGGTTATCGCTTTTAAAATTATCATCCCGCTGGTCCGCCCGGCGCTGCTCTCCGCCGCCCTGCTGATTTTTGCCGACTGTATCGGCGAGTTCGCCCTGCCCTATATTCTCGGCCTGCCGGTGCATTTCGATACGCTCTCTACCGGGCTGTACCGGGCCATTGGCACGCGCCAGTCCGGCGTGGCGGCAGTGATTGCGGCGGTGATCATGCTGATGGGCATGCTGACCCTACTGCTGGATATGAAAATGCTGCGCGAGGCGAAACGCTTCGTGACCCTGGGCGGAAAAGGGGTGATGGAGCGCCGCCGCAGCCTGGGACGCTGGCGCAGCGCCGCGACCGCCCTGCCGCTGGCATTCGTCCTGCTGGGGGTGGCGATCCCGCTCCTGACCCTGTTCCTGTCGACGGTGATGATCCTTCCGGGCCGCTTCAGCGCCGACAACTTCACCCTCGATTACTGGATTGGTCACAACCTCGACACCGTGGCGTTGCACAACGGGATCCTGCTGAGCCGCGAATTCTGGCACACGGTGTGGAACACCCTGGTCATCGTTGGCTCGGCCTCCCTCGCCTGCGGCGTGCTGGGTCTGCTGGTGGGCTACGCGGTGCTGCGCTGCCACTTCCGTTGGGTCGCCGCCTTCCTGCGCCAGCTGACCTTCCTGCCCTACCTGGTGCCAGGCATTGCCTTCGCCGCCGCCTTTCTGTCGCTGTTTGCCGTGGCGCGCGGACCGGTTCCGGCCCTTTACGGCACCCCGCTGATCCTGATCCTCGCGCTGATTGCCGAAAAAATGCCCTACGCCAGCCGCTCCGGCATCGCGGCGATGACCCAGCTCGGGAAAGAGGCCGAAGAAGCTGCGCGGATCGCCGGGGCCGGCTGGTTTGCCCGCCTCCGCCGTATCGTCATTCCGATTCAGGCCGCCCCGCTGGCGACCGGGATCTTATTGCCGTTTATCTCAGGGATCAAAGGGGTCAGCCTGTTCGTCATCCTTGCCACCCCGGCTACCGACGTGCTGACCACCTGGTCCCTGCGCCTGATTGACTACAACTACCAGCAGGCGGCCAATGCCGTGGTGCTGATGATTGCCCTCATTTCATGGGCTGGCACGGTGATGATCCAGAAAATCACCGGCACCGGTCTGGCTGATGGTCTGGAGAAATAAGATGCCCACTATCCACTTAACGAATCTCAGCAAAATCTACCCGGGCAGCGATGCCCCGGCGGTCAACAACATTAACCTGACGGTGAAGGATGGCGAGTTTATGTGTCTGCTGGGGCCGTCCGGCTGCGGCAAGACCACCATCCTGCGGATGATTGCCGGTATCGAACACGCCAGCGGCGGAGAGATTAGCATCGGCGACAGGGTGGTCGATTCCATCGCCCGGGGCACGTACGTGCCGCCGGAGAAACGCGGCATCGGGCTGGTCTTCCAGAGCTATGCGCTCTGGCCGCATATGACCGTCGAGCAGAACGTGGATTTCGGCCTGCGGTTGCAGAAAGTGCCGACCAAAGCGCGTATCGCCCGCTGTCAGGACGTGATGGAAAAGCTGCGCATTGCCGATTACGCCAAACGCTATCCGGCGCAGCTCTCCGGCGGTCAGCAGCAGCGCGTGGCCCTGGCCCGCATGCTGGCGGTCAATCCTGGCGTACTGCTGCTGGACGAGCCGCTGTCGAACCTCGACGCCACGCTGCGCCTGGAGATGCGCGCCGAACTGCGCCGCCTGCATGAAACCTTTGGCACCACCATCGTCTTTGTCAGCCACGATCAGTGGGAGGCGATGACCCTTGCCACCACCATTGCGGTGATGAGCGCCGGGCAGATGCAGCAGGTGGGCACCCCGGATGAGATTTACGCCACCCCGGCCAACCGCTTTGTCGCGGAGTTTATCGGTACCCCGCGCCTGAACATGATCCCCCTTCATCAACCCTGCAGCGAGCTGGCGCAGCATCTGCAGCGGCGCTTTACCCTGCACGATCAGACCCAGCTCTGCGGCATCCGCCCGGAGGAGATCGTGCTGAGCGCCGAGTCGTGCAGCAACGCTGTTCCAATGACCATCGATAACATTATGCCCACCGGCGGAAGCTGGGTGATTGAGCTGGTGGCGGGCGAAGACCGGCTGTTCCACTCCACGCAGCTGCGACCGCGCTGGCAGGCGCGTCAGCAGGTGCATTGCCAGCTCCCGACCTCGTCCCTGCACTTTTTTAACCGCAACGGACTGCGTCACGACGTGACCGCGAATTAACCTCAATTGACTCTTAAGGAACACACATGAAGCGCAAGTTGTCCGCCGTCCTTATCGCCACTGCCCTGCTGAGCAGCACGCTTGCTCAGGCTGAAACCTTCGATCTGCAAAAGCTGATCGCCGCCGCAAAACAGGAGCAGCCGATTACCGTTTACGCCTCGACCGGTAAAATCGTGCAGCAGGCCAAAGCCTTTAGCGAGCAGTACGGATTACAGGCCGTGGGGGTCAAAGCCGATGCGCCGCAGATCATTGAGATCATGAGCCGGGAAGCGCAGGCCAAAAACGTCCGCGCCGATGTCGCCATCGTGGAAGACGCCCCTGCCGGAATGACGCAGTTACTCAAAAAAGGCTATGTTCAGAGCTGGGTGCCGGACGATCTGAAAGGCGACATTGCCGCCCGCTATCAGGAACCCCTGACCGTCGTGCTGGCCCCGAATGTGTTTGCCTATAATACCGATCATCACGCCACCTGCCCGGTGACCAATCTCTGGCAGCTGACCGAGCCGAAATGGCGGGGCCGCGTCGCGATGCAGGATCCCACCAGCAAACCGGCCTATACCGACTGGTTCAGCCAGATGGAAACCCACTACGACCAGCAGGTTCGCGATGCTTATCAGCAGGAATTTGGCAAGCCGCTGCACACCGACGAGAAATCTGCCACCGCGGCCTTTGTGAAGGCGCTGGCGGGCAACGGCGTGCTGCTTACCCATTCTGATAACGATGCGGCCTCTGCCATCGGCGCGCCGGACAGCAAAACCGACTTTGTCGGCCTGGTGTCAACCGCCAAGTTTCGCGACAACAAGCAGGGAATGAAGCTGGGGCTGTGCAGCGGCCTGAAGCCGTTTATCGGCTGGAATTACCCGAGCCTCGGCGTGGTAGCCACCGGCAGCAAAAGCCCGAATACCGCGAAGCTCTTTGCCCACTATCTGCTGACCGCCGAAGGCATTGCGCCTCAGGGAGTGGACGGCAAAATGTCCACTAACCAGAAGGTGAACCTCCCCGCCGATGAAGCCTCCGGGATTGAGAAGCACCGCGGCGAGCTGATGGAATACCTGACCGCCACCGCCCAGGGCGACTGGGAAAGCCGCCAGGACTGGCAGGACATCTGGAGCCTGAACTACAGGAAGTAGTTTTCAGCGTACATTTTCATTCTGAACAGGCAGCACACTTTGACTACTCATGATATTGAACAGCGGGAAGCCGCGCTGAAGCGCATTATCGTTGACGCCGGGGATACCGCCCTGCGCTTCTTCCAGTCGCGCAAAGCCGGCGAGTATGAGCTGAAGGGCCATCAGGATATCCTGACCGAGGCCGATACTTTCGTTGAGAAGCAGGTTCTGGAAGCCCTTGCCGGGGCGTTCCCGGACGATCTGATCCTCGGCGAAGAGTCCGCCAGCCAGCCTGCCAGCGCGGAGAGCCTGTGGGTAGTGGATCCCATCGATGGCACCGCCAATTTCGCCCGCGGCATCCCCCATTTTTGCGTCTGCATGGCGTGGGTTCGCCAGGGCGTGACCGAGCTGGGGGCGATTTATAACCCGGTCAGCCAGGAGCTGTATCTGGCCCGTCGCGGCCATTACGCCCTGAAAAACGGTCAGCCGCTGCGCTGCACCGCCATTACCGACCCGCAGCGGGCCGCCGTTGAGCTGGGCTGGTCTTCCCGTCACAGCCAGAATCACTATCTGAATGTCATGAACGCGCTGCTGATTCTGGGAACCAGCGTGCGCCGGGGCGGCTCCGGAGCGCTGGCGCTGGCCTGGGTGGCGGAAGGTCGTACCGACGGGTATCTCGAAATCCATATGAACGCCTGGGATTGCCTTGCGGGGCTGCTGCTGGTGCGTGAAGCGGGCGGCCTGACGGGGGTGGTTCCTGGAAGTGCCGAGGGTATTTTCAACGGTCTGCCGGTGCTGGCCGCCGCGCCGGGTATTGCGGCGGAACTTTCGGCTGCAGCGGGTATTCCCCTGACCATCGAAACAGAGGCGAAGCCCGCGGCAGGCCACTTCCCTCGCCCGCCCATCAGCCTGATCGCCGAGGATTTTCCCGGCTGGGACATGAATATTTACATCGGCGGATCCAGCGGGGTAAGCGATGCGGCCCTGCTGGCCGAACATGATATTGGGATCGTGATTAACTGCGCGGTGAACCTCGATATCGACTGGGTGACGCACCCGGAAGCCAGCGCGCCCGTACAGCTGCTTGCCCATGGCGCAGGCCCGGTCCGCTACTACAAGCTGGGGCTGGTCGACGGCGAAGGCAACGCCCCTGAGATGCTGCACGCCGGCTATCAGCTGATGCGTTCCGCCCTGCTCCAGCAGATCCCGGATAAAGCCTCTTATCGAAACCGTAAACGCGGCAATATCCTCGTCAACTGTCGCGGCGGGCGTAGTCGCTCTGTCGCCCTGGTGGCGCTGTTTATGCATCTGGAGTGCCCGGAACGCTTCCCGACGCTCGATGCGGCTATCGATCTTATTCGCGACCGACGCCAGCTTCATCCGGACGAGTGGTATGAAACGCCGAAGCCGTCGCTGATCCGCCTGGCCGAACATGCCATTATCCGCGAACGGGCCCTCGCCGGAGTGGAACAGCGTCATGAGCAATAACAGCCTGAGGAAAAATCCCGGCTTCGCCAGCGCCACCGAGGTGGCGCGCCTGGCGGGGGTTTCCCGTTCTGCGGTGTCGCGGACCTTTACGCCGGGCCGCAGCGTGTCTGAGGATACCCGGCGTAAGGTGCTGGCCGCCGCCGAAGCGCTGAATTATCACGTCAACCATCTGGCGCGGGGGCTCTCCCGGGAGGAGAGCCGCCCGGTCTGCATTCTTGGCGGCAATCTGTCGTTCCCCTGGCAGTCCAGCCTGCTTGACCATCTGACCCGCCGCCTGCACCAGGCCGGACGCGCGGTGATGGTGATCAACACCGATGACGACGAAGCGAGTGCCCGGGAGGCACTGCAGCAAACCCTGAACTATCGCTCAACCGCCACCATCGTGCTGTCGGGCAAACCGCCCGCGTCTCTGATTGAACTCTGCCTGCAGAGCGGGCAGCAGGTGATCGCCATCAACCGCATGGGGCAGTTCCCCCGCGCGGACAATATTGATATCGACTACAGCTCGACGATGAAGGAGGCCTTTGACCACCTGTTGGCTGCGCATTGCCGTCGTCTGGCTGTGGTCTCCTCCTCTGCCCGCTCCCCGAGCATGATTACCCGTGAAACCCGCTTTCTGGAGGCCGCCGCCGAAACGAACACCGAGGTCACGCTTATCCGCCCCGGCAGCGCCAGCTACCAGACCGGCGTCCTCGCCGCCCGGGAGTTGCTCAGCCAGGCCTCACCGCCGGACGGCGTCTTCTGCGTCACCGACTTAATCGCCTGCGGCTTTATCGATGCCGCGCGCCACGAGTTTGGCCTGCGGGTTCCTGAAGACATCAGCGTGATGGGTTTTGATGATATCGAACAGGCCAGCTGGCTGGGGTATCAGCTGACGACCTTCGCCCAGCCGCTGGCAGAGATGGCGGAGGCGGCCTGCGAGATGCTGCTCGCCGCGGATGCGGCAAAACCAGCCAGCCGGGTATTTACGGCGCGGCTGGTGGAACGGAGGACCACGGGTCTTGCTGGCTGCGGTGCGGTCTGATGCCCTCACCCGACCCTCTCCCACGGGGAGAGGAAGAAAACCGTAGGCCGGGTAAGCGCAGCGCCACCCGGCAGAGCAAGGGCCGGTGCAGCCTGATGCCCTCACCCCGACCCTCTCCCACGGGGAGAGGGAGAAAACCGTAGGCCGGGTAAGCGCAGCGCCACCCGGCAGAGCAAGGGCCGGTGCAGCCTGATGCCCTCACCCCAACCCTCTCCCACGGGGGAGGGAGAAAACCGTAGGCCGGGTAAGCGCAGCGCCACCCGGCAGAGCAAGGGCCGGTGCGGCCTGATGCCCTCACCCCGACCCTCTCCCACGGGGAGAGGGAGAAAACCGTAGGCCGGGTAAGCGCAGCGCCACCCGGCAGAGCAAGGGCCGGTGCGGTCTGATGCCCTCACCCCAGCCCTCTCCCACGGGGAGAAGGCGCAAACACCAAAAACGGCAACGTTGCGTTGCCGTTTTGCTTTTACCTAGAACCACGCCTCCCACATCGCGCCGACGTTGAAGTCGTCGAGCGTTTCGTCCTGGGTGTTGTTCACGCGGGC